>JGI24003J15210_10001213_pt1 | contig 11216 bp, 10 predicted proteins | sample LinPmetageLP28_FD_15210 | JGI IMG/M metagenome (IMG submission 15210)
TTACCTAACTATTTTTCTTTACAACAAAAGGTAGAACCTATAGCTAACTCTAAAAAAATAGTGTATAATAGTAGTAACTTTATAGCAGACAATACAACACCACAATCTAACTATATGAACCCACAAGGAATAAAAAAATGATGAACCCTAATGCCCTTCCACAATCTGCAACCTTGCAAGATTTTCAACAATTTGGAAATGATATATCAAGTTCAGATTATAATGATACTCTTAATGCAATGCAATACATGCAATCACAAAGACAACCACAACCTATGAATAGTGGTTTAAATATGTTACCTCAAGTAACAGTACCTATGCAAGAAGGTGGTGGAATGGAACAAGCTATGATGCAAGAACAGATGATGCAACAACAACAACCTGAAATGTCTCCAGAGATGCAACAAGAAATGATGCAAAGACAAAATACATCTGCAGTAGCACAAGAACAATTACAAAATTTAGCACCTGAAGAAATACAACAATATGAAAGTGAAGTAGCTGAGTTACAAGAAGCTGCTAAAGGTTTAGCAGGTTTAGGTAGAGAAGGTGATACTGAATTAGTACATATGACTTCAGATGAATTAAAAGGACTAATGTCTTTAGGTCAATTAACATATAATCCTATGACTGGATTACCAGAAGCTTTTAGTTTAAGAAAGTTTACAAGAATATTTAGTCCTATTAGAATGTTAGCTAAACCAATCAAAAATGTTTTAAAGTCTAAAGCATTTAAAACAATAGCACCTATTGCATTAGCTATAGCTGCTCCATATGCTTTACCTTATTTAGCTTCAGCAGCAGGTCTGGGTACAGTAGGAGCTGCAGGAGCTGCAGGAACAGGACTAGCAGGTTTCTTAGGTGGTAGTTCTATAGGAGCTGCTGCATTATCATCAGGTCTTGGTTCTTTAGCAGGTAATATGTTAGCAGGTAGAAGCTTTAAAGATTCTGCAAAAGCTGCATTAATAACTGGTGCTACTGCAGGTCTTACAAAAGGTATAGGTAATAAAATGGCAGGTAGAGAATTTTTTAGTGGAGCAGACCAATTTGAAGGAACAAAAGGAGCTTTAAGTAAAATTAAAAATTTAAACTCTACTACTGGTGGTGAGGCAATAGGTCCTGGTGGTTTAAGACCTGAAGTAGCAAAAACAGATATGTTTACAGAAGCAGGACTTGACCTTACAGGAGCAAGTAGAGATTCAGCAGTAACTTCAGCTATAGACCAAGGTGGTCTTTCTATGAAACAAGCTTTTAATGCTGCACCTTATAATGCTCAAAATCCTGTTGTAAGTAATTATGCTCAACAAGGTGCATCAGCATTTAAACCTGGAGCAACTCCAATAGCAGGTCCAGTAGATGTAAATGCACAACCAACATTCTTATCTAAATTAGGTGATGCTAAAGATGCAGTAGTAAGTGGAGTTAAAGATAGATATAGTGGCTTAGGTAGTTTTGATAAAGGTGCAATAATGAATTTAGGTAAAGATGTATTAACTGCAGATATAGGTTCTTCAATGGTAGATGCAAGTAATGCACAACAAGATGCAGAACAAGCTGCAGAAGACCAACAATTACAATCAGCAGGTTATTCAGTATCTTATCCTAGTGGCTTTGGAACACAAAGAGTTATAAGAGATTCAAGTGGTGTTATTAGTAATTTAAGTGCAGCAGATATATTATCTAGAGCATTAGGTGGAGGTCGTAATCAATATGTAGCAAGAACTACATTTGCACCAACAGCACTAGCAGCACAAGGTGGTTTAATACAACTAGCTCAAGGTGGTGAATTTAGTGGTATGGTTCCAGGAGATGGTGGAGGTATGGAAGATAATGTTTACATGCCTATTAAAGAAGGAAGAGAACAAGTAGGAACATTAGCAGTAAGTCCTAGTGAGTATGTAGTTGATAGTTATACAATGGCAGCATTAGGTAATGGTAATCCTGCAGAAGGTGCAAGAGTTATGGATGATACAATTAAACAAGTTAGAAAACAAGCATATGGTTCAACGCAACAACCTAATGAAATAAATGGATTGTCTGCATTAAGACCAATGGCACAAGGAGTATAGTATGAGTTTATTTTCTTCAATACTAGGAGGACAAGGAGCTACTCCTATAGGTTCTCCTCAAGCAATAACAACAACAGAAATACCAAAACAATTAGCACCTTACTATACAGATATATTAGGTAAGGCACAGGCATTATATAATAAAAGAACTGATGAAGGATACAAACCTTATGAAGGTCCAACCATTGCTCAATATACTCCAGAGCAAGAAGCAACTTTTACAGGTATAGCAGGACTACAAGGACAAGTAGCACCTAAGTTTGCAGAAGCAGAACAAATGACAAGAGATGCTGCAGGAGCTATTACAGGTACACAAATACAAGAAGCTATGTCTCCTTATCAACAAGCTGTAACTGATATAGAAAAAAGAGAATCACAAAAATCTTTTGAACAAAATGTATTACCTAAACTAAGAGCAGCACAAGTAGCTCAAGGTTCTTTTGGTGGTACTAGAGGTACATTATTAGAAGCACAAGCTCTAGGAGACCAACAAAGAATGTTAGGTGATATACAAACTAAAGGTAGCCAAGCAGCATTTAAAGATGCAAGAGCAGCATTAGATGCTCAAAGACTTAGACAAGGACAAGGTGCTACACAGTTAGCTAATCTAGCTCCTGCTGCTTTATCTAATCAATTAAAAGAATTAGGTGCTCAACAAACTGTTGGTGAAACAAAACAAAGACAAGCACAGACTGCACTTGATGAAGCTTATAGACAATTTCAATTAGAAAAACAAGAACCTTATGATGCAATGAGTAAGTATCAATCAATCGTAACAGGTGCACCATTAGGTTCAACACAATATGCACCTCCTGCTCCTCCAGGTCCTTCATTAGGACAAACATTAATAGGTGGTGCAGGTACTGCTGCAGGATTATATGGAGCTTTTACAGGACAAAATCCATTAGCTGCTGTAGGTTTAATGGGTAAAAAAGAAGGTGGTGGTATAGCTGATGTTTTACCTGATAATTATCCTGTTATACAAGCACAAGATGGAACAGGTAAAAGAACATTAGGACAAAGAGCTTCTGATTTTTTTAAAAGAAATATTTTTTCAGGAGAAGAAGCTGCTGATGAATATAAAAAAATTTTAGGAGATACTAGTCCTATTATGAGAACTATGGGAATTATTCCTGCTTCTCTTTCTGATTCTATTTCACCTGAACAAAGATTTGAAGATTTAGAAAAAAGTAAAGATAAAATGAAACCTTTTTTAAGAAATCCTCAAGGAGGTAAGTTTATTCCTAATTTAGAATCTAATATAACAAGAGATGTACAAGGTATAAAAAAAGGTTTAAAACCTAAACCTAGAGACTATGATGAAAACCAAAAAATAAAAAAAGATAAATCTGAACAAGGACCTGAACAAGGATCTGAACAAGGACCTGAACAAGGACCTAAACAAGGACCTAAACAAGGACCTCTTGCTCTAACTCCTTATCAAAAAAGAGAAATGGATATAACGAAGAAAGAAAAAGGTATTTTAAGTTTATTAAAAAATAGAGAAGCAACAGCAAAAACAGAAAAAACTCAATCTAAAGATGCAGAGTATAGAGCACAGATGGCTAATATGGCTAAAGCATTTGCACAGTTTGCTACTAAAGGTGGTCAAGGTAATATACTACAAAAAGCTATAGGAACTGCAGGTGATAATGTTGATGCTTTTGTAGGTACAAGTGGTAAGTTTAGAAAAGAAAGAAAAGATATTGACAAAGCACTTAAAGAAGGTAAGATGGATGTAGCACAATTTGAGTATGAACAAGTTAAAGATAAAGCTAAAAGAGAGTTAGATGAAGACCAAAGAAAACTTACAGCAGAAGCACTTAAATATTCAAAAGATTCTGCAATAGCAGCAGCTAAAGAAGATAAGAGAAGATTTGGAATAACAACTTCACAAAAAGAAAGAGAAATTAATCAAAAAATTAAAAAAGATGCTAGAGTAGAACCTTCTGAAGCAGTAACAATTAGAGCAGAAATTGCGAGACACCATGGTATACCTGTAAATCCTGAGACTGGTGATATTCTTATTAGTGGAGAAGAAGCAGTAGATACAAAACATATAAATACTATGAATACACAATTAAAACAAATTACAGATTTAATAGAAAAAGGTGGTTTAAGTTATACTCAATCTAAAGATATTGTAAATCATGCTAATGATTATAATTTAGATATAAGTGATTCTTATGCAATATTAATGATTCCTAAAAAAGAAATAGAAAAATTAAAAAAGAATAAAGATAAAAAAAGTTTTGGTGAAGCTTTTAATATAAGTAATAATGGTATAGATTTTTTATTAAAAACTAATTAAAAAAGTATAATATAAATATGACTAATCCTTTTGATAATACAGAGTATACTCCTTTAAAACAAACAACTTCTGAATCAAATCCTTTTGATGCTACAGAGTATACTCCTTTAAATATACAAACAAATTTAGATATATATAAATTATCTAAACAAACTCAACCACAATCTGTTTCAGAACAAGAAGTATTAGATAAACAAGATGAACTTACAAATGAAAAATTATTATCAAATGCTCGTTGGATAAAAGCAGCTAAACAAATATATAAGAATGATGAAGGTAAAGAATTTAAAGGTCCCAATTCTAATGTAGCTAAATGGTTATTAAATCGTAGGGCAGCTTTTGAATATGATTTAACTAATACAATTAAAACTGCTGCTAGAGCTGATTCTTTTGATGATGCTACTAAGAAAGCATGGAGTGATGCTATAGATTTATATGATGAATTACCAATGAGTTGGAGAGGAACAGGAAGAGCAGTTAGACATATGCTTACTGACCCTACTTTTGTAGCTAGTTTAGGTCTAGGTTTAGGTGCAGGTGCTATAGCTAAACAACTAGGTTCAAAAGGTGTTACTGCAGCAGCAAAACTTTCTTTTAAAGAAGCATTAAAAAAAGTACAAGCAGGAGCTGCAACAAGTACAGTTAAAGATGCTTTAGGAAAAACAACAATAACTAAAGGATTAAAAGGAATTGCTGCAAGAAAAGCTGCAGCTAAAACAGTTGCTAGAAATCAAGGAAAAATATTTGCTGTTGAAGGTGGTTTATATGGAGGTGCTGCAGATTTAGCTAGACAAGATACAATGGTTGACCTTGATAAACAAGATGATATTAGTTTTTTTAGAGCTGCTATAGCAACAGGACTAGGTGCTGCATTAGGTGGTGGAGCAGCTTTTGGTGGAGTTAAACTTTCTGAATATTTAGGAAGAAGTACAGCACAAGCAGCAGCTAAAAAAATAAATAAAATATTTGATGATAGTGAAGAACTTGATTTAGTTAAACAAAAACAAAAAACAAGAACTATTTCAGGACCTGTTACTAATGCAGTTGCTTCAGAAGTATCTGCAAGAAGTGGAACTAATCCTGTTAAAAGTATTTTATCTTATGGTTCTGGAAAAGTAGATGATAAAACAGGAAAGATAACAGAGATTGAACAAATTAAATCTAAAACTCCTGTTGAAAAAGTAGATGCTTTTGATTTAGAAGGTAATATGGCAGATTTAACAGGTAGAAAATATAAAGAACAATATAATCCTAATGCTTTATTTGATAGGTATGATATAGTACATGCTCAAGATGTGGTATCTTCACTTAAAAATAGTGAAGGAAAATATGCTAAGTTAAATAGAATTGTTGGACAATTAGCTGATTCTACAGAAGATAATGGTTCTACTTTTATAAATATTAATAAATTTATAAAAGGTAAGGAAGGTTTTAAAAAATCAAAAGCAACTTTACAAACATTTTTAAGACAAAACTTTGTAGATGTATTAGAAGAAATTCCAGGAGTATTTAAAGCATCTAAACCTATACGTAAAAAAGTAGAAGTATATACACCAGAAGGAAAAAGAACATTTAAACAAAAACTATTATATATAAAAGATGGTTTAATGTCACCTAAAAGTTTTTTACAAAAAGAACTTAGTAGTGATGCAGGTTTAGGAGATGTTATAGGTAAAGCTTATAGAGATAAAGTTGCTGCAGGAAAAAGAACACAAAGAGTTATAACAAATAATGTAGCTAAATTAGAAAAAGTTTTAAAAAAAACTTATGGTAAAGTTAGTAGAGTAAGTCCTGATATTGCTAATCAAATTAATGAAGGACTTGCAGGTAAAAATTGGAATGTAAAAGGTTTATCTGATAATATAGTTAATACAGTTGATGAGTTAAGACAAAGTATAGATGACTTACAAAATGATTTATTAGATAGTGGTGCTGTTTCAGGTGATTTAAAATCTAAAATAGAATTAAGTAGAAGTAAAGATAGTAAAGGAAAACCTTTAGAAAATTTAGCTTTTTATTTAAATCGTTCTTATGAGCTTTTTGATAATCCTAAATATAAAGCTTCAGATGATGCTAAACAAAATGCTTTTGATTTTTTTCAAAGTCAATTTAGAAAAACAGATGATAAATATAATAAAGCTTTAGAAAAAAAAGCTGATGCTGATTATAGAGGTGGAACAGCATTAGATGAAGTAGACCAAAAAATTATAAATGATTATGAAAGCATGGATAAAGGTAAAATCCAGGGTGTAATAAATAGTATATTAAAAACATCAGGTAATGATGTTGATGTGTTTGAACATCTTTCACAATCTATTGATAATGTTATTAATAATTCTAAAGGTGCTAGAGATGGTTATAAAAAAGCTTTAAAAACATTAACAAAGAAAAAAGATATAGACCCTGCAATTAAAGCTTTGTTAGGAGAAAGTACAGACCCTATAAATAATTATACAAGAACTATAAGTAAACTTGGTCAAATAATGGACCAACATACTTTTGCAAAATCAATTAAAGATGCTGCAGAAGACCCTAATATAGATGTTCCTATTATACAAAGTCAAGCTCCAAGAGGACAATTTGCACAAGAAGTATCTGAAATAGATACTCTTAAAGCACCTGATATATCTGGATTAGATAATCCTTTAAAAGGTTTATATACTACACAAGAATTTGCAGACATGTTAGCTCATGGTAATGAAATAGCTCCTATGCAAGGAGGATTTTATCAGAAATTTTTAATAGCTAAAGCTGTTACACAAATAGCAAAGACTGCTTATAGTCCTGTATCTATTGCTAGAAACTTTTTAGGTTCTTCTTTATTAGCTTTAGCAAATGGATATACAAGTCCTAGAGCAATACTTCAAGCTAAAAAAGCTTTTCGTGCTATAGGAGATACACCTAAAGCAGAGCTTGAAAAAGAAATACAAAAAGGTATTAAGTTAGGATACCTCGATAGTGATTCAAGAGCACAAGCTTTTATTGAATTATCTAAAGATATAGACTTTGATAATTATTTTTTTAAAGGTGACCTTGGTAAAAAGTTTGCAAAATTAAATGATAAAACATTAAAGACATATCAATCTATGGATAACTTTTGGAAATGGTTTGGTTATTTAAATGAAAAAAATAGACAAAGACAAATACTGTTAGATAAAAATTTAAATCCTAATGATATTGTAGAAACATTTAGAGTTGGTGGCGAAGAAGTTCCTATTACAAGATTAGATTTACAAGCTTCTAATATGATTAGAGAAAATATGCACAACTATGGTGAAACAGCTAAAGGTGTAAAAAGACTTAGAAGATTTATTTTTGGAGACTTTATTGCTTTTAAAACAGAGATGATTCGTACTAGTAAAAATGTATTAAAAAATGGTATTAAAGATTATTTTGAAGGTTCTAAACAAATGAGATTAGGAGAAGAAGCTTTAGATGATTTTGGTAGACCTACTGGTAAATTAAAAGGACAGGCTCAACGTGCTGCAGGAGCAAAAAGATTAGCAGGTTTTACAGCAGCAACAGCAGGTTCAAGTGGTTTAACTTATGGTAGTGCAGAGTTATCTGGTTTAAATGATTATATTTTTGGAACTGATATAACTAAAAAACAAGCAATAGAATATTTTGATCCTACTTATTCAAAAGGAAATGAATATATTTATTTAGGTGATGTTGAAAATGGTAAAGGTTTACGTTTAAACTTTGGATATATTGACCCTTTTACTTTATTTAAAGCTCCTCTTGCTGCTATACTAGATAATTTTACATCAGAAGAAAATGCATTACGTGCTTTAGATAATTCTTATAAAGATGTTGGTAAAAAATTTATAGATAATTTTGGATTTAGTATGCTTACTGCAGCATTAATGGAAGCAGGTATGGGAAGAAATGAAAAAGGACAAGAACTAAATTTAGTTGAAAGAGGAGGTAGAATTTTAGAAACTTTTGAACCTGGTGTTTTAACTACAGCAAGAAAAGTAGCTGAGTCAGCTATGTATGGTAAAAATAAATATGGATTTAATAAACCATTAGATAAAGAAATATTTAATTTAACTGGTTTAACTATTCAAGAATATGATATTAATAAATCATTACCTTTTGCTGTTGCTAAAATAAGTAATGAGATGAAAAACGTAGGAAAAGAATATACAAAGTTATTTAACGATTACAGAGGAACAAATCCTGATAAATTTTTAAATACTTATAATGATAGTCAAGAAGTTAAATACAGAGCAGCACAAGACTTGTATCAAATAGTTAATAGAGCAAGAGCATTAGGATTAAAAGATAATCAAATAATATCAGCAATAACACAAGGTGGTTTGTTTAAAAAAAATTATAGTCCTGATTTTATAAGAGCTTTAGTTAAAAAAGGATTGTTTAAAGCTGATAAACCATTAACAAAAAATTTACGTAAACTAGCAATTAAAACAAAACAACAAGACAGAATAAAACCTATTCAAAATAATTTGTATAATATATATAATGGTTATAATAATCAACCACTAGATATTTATAAAAAGGAGAAAAAGTAATGGCAGATATGAATATGATATGGAACGCAGTATTAACTATGGCTATAGGAGGTTTCCTATGGTGGATACGTTCTACGTCTGCTGCTATTAGTAAAGTTAAAGATGAACTATCAGAGACAAGAGAGAACATAGCTATAACCTATGCTTCTAAAGAAGATGTTAAAGATGATTTAAAACAACTGCTGCAGAGATTTGATAGACTCGAAAGCAAAATAGACGATATGATAAGAAGACATAAATAACTAATAACAAAAAGGATAATATAATGAAAACTAAATACATGTCTAAAGGTGGTCCAATGAAAAGAGGATATGCTCCAGTAAAAAAACAAACTTTTGGAGAAGCTTTTGCAGAAGCTAGAAAAAACCAAGGTGCAGGAGGTACATTTACTTTTAAAGGTAAAAAATATTCTACAAATAGAGCAGATGATAAAAAGAAAAAAGAAGTTAAAAAATCTGTACAGAAAGAAAATAAAATTCTTGATGATACTTTCATTACAAATAAAAGAAAAAGCAAGGTTCTTGATGATACTTTCATTACCAATAGAAACACTGGTATTACAAAGAAAAAATCTACTAAGCCAAGAAGTAAAATTAAAGACCAGACTTTCATTACCAATAGAAAAAAAGGTGGTAAAATAAGTGATGGTACTAATTTTGTAGCTAGACAATATGGAGGAAAGATTGGAAAGTAGATGGAAATATTTTTCAGAAGATGAATTAAGATGTAAAGGGACAGGTGAGATACATATGGATGAATTATTTATGGATATGCTTGTGTCTCTTAGAGAAAGATTAAAGCAACCTATGTCTATTAGCTCTGGTTATAGAAGTGAATCACATAACATAGCTATAGGTGGTAGTCCTAGGTCTGCACACTTAAAAGGTTGTGCTGTAGATGTTGTTTGTTCTGGACATAAAGCATTTGAGATAGTACGTATAGCATTAGAGCTAGGCTTTACAGGTATAGGTGTTAAACAAAATGGTGTACATGAAAAAAGATTTATACATCTAGATACTATGCCTAAGAGTTCTGTAACAAGTCCAAGACCTTGGATATGGTCTTACAAATAGGAGTAATATATGGACCCAATCACAGCGATTGCAGCAGCAACAACTGCTTTCAATGCTATAAAGAAAGGATTTTCTGTAGGTCGTGATGTAGAAAGCATGTCTAAAGATTTAGGCAGGTGGATGGGTGCAATACAAGATGTTAAAGATGGTCATAAAAAAAGTAAAGGTAGAACGTTTGGTTCTGTTGAGGAAGAAGCTTTGGAAACATTTGCTGCAAAGAAAAAAGCAGAGCAGATGGAGAGTGAGCTACGTACTTTTGTTAATTATTCTCATGGTCCTAATGCTTGGAATGAAGTAATAAGAATACAAGCAGATATAAGGCTAAAGAAAAAAGAAGCTATAGCAGAAGCTAAAAAACTACAAGCAAAAAGAATAGAGAATATTATTCTTGGTGTTCTTGTTCTGTTTTTTCTTGGTGCTGTTGGTGCTGTTCTTTATTTAGTTTTAATGGTAAAGTAAAATCACATTTCTTTATAATCTCATTTACTTTTTTTTTACCTAGTATTTTTAAACACTCTATTATATTAGCTTCAATACCCTCTTCAGATATATCAATATTATTTTCACTCTTAGCTCCACGTACTCTAGATAATAATTCTAAAGCTTTAATAGCACTATTAGTGTGTCCATTATTCTTAGCATAAGTATACTGTTGTTCTAATTCAGATACAACATCAACATTTGTTTCAAGCTCTTGTTCAAGCTCATATATTCTTTCTTTAATTTCTTCGCTTTGTAGTAATCTATACCCTTGATTGTATGCAGATTCTGCAGAGTATCCTGCAGACTTTGCAGCTTCAGTTGCATTTCTATGTAAGATATAGTTTTGAGAAAACTTTTCTTGCTTTTCATTTAGTGCCATTTATATTCCTAAAATATTATTAAAACTAAACCTACAATAACTCCAGTTAATATAGCATGTAAAACTAATTCCATATATCTACTCCTATTATTTCTTAAATATGTTTTAATATTTAATATTGTTTTTAAAAAAATCATTTATATTCCTACAATTAAAGTTAATATTATTATATAACAAATCACTTCGTAATACATAGAGTCTATATCTTTTAATTTATATAATATATACTCTAGTATATTCATTGATACAACCTTACATTAGGGTTTGTTATATCTACACTTATTGGTTTACAAATACCTACATATCTTTTCTTAACTCCAGGTACTGCAGGTTGTTTACTTATTCTATTAGCAAAGTATCTACATC
>JGI24003J15210_10001217_pt1 | contig 11203 bp, 12 predicted proteins | sample LinPmetageLP28_FD_15210 | JGI IMG/M metagenome (IMG submission 15210)
GGCTCCCCCGAGCACCCGCCCCCGAAAGAAAGTTTAAACAAAGGAAAGAAATATGACAAACATTTTTGATATAAGCAACACAAGNAAGCAGCAGATAATTGTTGAATACATAACGGATACTGGTAGTGGGTTCGCAGTTNACCCAAAGGGTGAGCAAGTATTTATGAATGCCCGTCTTGTGAATGCAATGAAGGTAGAACCTGGGGATTCTTATGATGCATTCTTNTTGCCAAACTACCCAGACAAACGCGAACAGATACCNTGGAGAGCTATGAGAGTTGAGCCGATTGAGCTTGACCTGGACATGACCCATGTATCGGTGGATAGAAAAGCAAATGCCATGATTGAATACATGCANCTAGACATGGCAGGAGTTGCATACACTGCAAGAGAGATATCGGAAGAGTTACAGATGGATCATACTGAGGTGCTTGCTATCCTNGAGAAGATGCCAGAGACATTTANAAAAGTAGATGCGTACATATTGCTTCCTACCGACAAGTAGTATATAACTGTGCTACAATAAAGGAGCAAGAAGATGGTTAAGAAGAAGGAAGAACGCAAGTACTGCAACGTGGCTCTGTTACCAGAGGATCATGACATGCTTAATGCGTTAGCAAACGAGGATCAAAGGAGCATGACGCGACAGTTGTCGGTCATAATTAGAAAAGAGTATGCAAGAGTTTTTGAATCTGCTAAAGTTTAGATATGCTCGAAACTAAAGGGAACGTGGCTCCATACGTTCCCTTATTTTTTCTTAGGCCATTCACCTTTTTTATATCCACGCACTTCTGCTATGCCTGCTGACCCTCTGGGTGTGAGGTTGGAGCAGAATGCTTTGGCTACATCGTAGCTCAGTCCTGTCATCTCAGATAATTCTTTAGCTGCTGTTTCGCGGGAAGCGTATCCAGTTGCACGTTCTTCCATTATCTTAGTTATCTTTTTGGGGTCAAAGTCAGCCACTCTCTTGCCTCTTCTCCGAGCACTCGTGCTCCGATGCTAATCTTATTGCGAAGAGCTTCGACAATCTTCTCATCGATTGTGCCCTCCGATACTAGATCTATGTATGTCACATTATTCTTTTGACCAATGCGGTGTGCTCGATCTTCAGATTGAATGCGTGTCTCCAGGTTAAAGTCGTTGGCATAGTATATCACGAGATCTGCTTCGGTCAAAGTCAGTCCGTATCCGGCGGTGGCAGGATTGCCCACGAAGAATCTGAGCCGAGAACCGGGGGTCTGGAATTGTTCTACGATTGCCTGACGTTCATCGTCTGTTGTGTCCCCGTAGTATGCAGCAGCTGACCCTTCACCAAACTCTTTGTTCAGCATTTGAGTTATCTGTATTATGTCGTATCGGAATCGTGACCAGATAATTACTTTACCGTCGTGCTCTTCCAAGATTTCTTTGAGTGCATCCATCCTGCGTGACGGAAAGTATTTCATCTCGCCATCATCAGTCTTCAGATGCCCAGATAGAACCTGTTGTATGCGTAGCATCTGGGTAATTACAGCGGGTGCAGATACAATCTCGCCATCCTCGAATAGAAGCATGGCCTGTTGTTGTAGTAATGAGTACATTCTAAACTGCTCATCGGTAAGCGTAACGTACCTAGCGGTGTAGACTTTATCTGGTAGATCCAAGCAGTCTTTCTTGAGCACCCTGTATGAAAAGGTATCGATCTTTTCTGTCAGTTCATCGAGGTTCTTGTAGCCGACGATCTGTTGGAAAGACTTGGCACCCATGGATCTGCGTTGCAGTACAGCGTACCTACCTTGGAATGTGTAAAAAGATTCATGACCCATGAGTCCTGGTCGGAGGAACTCTGTCTGTGAATATATATCTAGGGGTGACTTGGTTATCGGTGAACCTGTCAGCAACCGTCGATACTTAAACTGTGAGGCAATCTTGAGGAGTGCCTTGGTTCGTTTAGCCTTATGGTTTTTGATCGTCGTTGATTCGTCTATGGCAATCAGTCCATACTTACCGAATGTACGAGCCATCCATTCGCCTGCTGTCTGACCTTTCTTTGTGGAGAAAGACTCCACGTTCATGACAAAGATCGTCAGCCCTGCGAAGTTATCTTTGACTGATCGCATTTCTTCTGTCTGTTTCTTGTTGGCAGATGCGACCCACCGGATTACTCTATGCGGTATGTCATCAGACATATGCTCTGGGATTTCTTTGGCTACCCAGTTTCGATACACACCCTTTGGTGCGAGGACTAAAGCAAAGTTTATTAGTTTGTTAAAAAACAACAGACCCAGGTTGTCGATCAGAACTTTGGACTTGCCAGTTCCCATCTCCATGAAGTAACCATACTCTTTTCGGAACCATCCCTCCTCCAAAGCTTCACGCTGATGGTCGAACGGTTTTAATTTAAAATTGTACTTGACAGTCATCACATATCTCCAGTAGAGTCCACCTTACGGATGGCAAAATGGTTTGTCAACCCAGTCCTGAAGAGGAGAAAACTTATGGATGAAATATTTGAAGACTACTTTGACGAAGGAGATGCACTCTCCCAAGTTGATACTGGAACAGGAAAACAATTGAGTGATCTTGTTCGCAAGCTGCGTGACATCGAGAACCAAATCGAGGATGCGGAACAGCATTTGAAAGCCGTCAAGCTAGAGAAGCACAAGCTTTCAACTGAAAACATTCCTGCACTTATGGATGAGATGGGCATGGATCGGGTAGACGTGGACGGGTTGACTGTCTCACGTAAGATGATTGTACATGCATCGATACCATCGGAGCGCAAGGAAGAAGCATTCGCATGGCTGCGTGAGAATGGATTGGATGACATCATAAAGAACGATGTGACCTGTTCGTTTGGCAAGGGCGAAGACAATCTAGCAGGGGACGTTGTAGGTATCCTGCATGAGAAGGGCTTTGATCCAAGGACTAAGACTCACATACATCCATCCACATTGAAAGCGTTTGTGAAAGAACGTGTGACAGATGGTAGGCCAATAGACCTCGATATGTTCGGGGCATACTTAAATAACGCAGCAGAAATACGGAGGAAAGCGTAATGGCTAATGCAGTAGCAGCAGTTAAAGGTGTGGAAGTAAGCACCGATGTAATGGAAGACATCTTTGAAACAGCAGGAGAAGGTGCATCCTTTGACAGTTCCGAGATGCAGATACCGTTTGTTCGGATCTTACAGGCAATGTCACCACAACTCAGCAAGAAGAAGCCAGAGTTTATCGACGGTGCATCTCAAGGGGATCTGTTTAATACAGTGACCAATCAGTATTGGGAAGGTGAAGAAGGGGTCACAGTGATTCCTTGTTACCAGACTACCAAGTACCTTGAGTTTGTTCCGCGTGAACAAGGGTGGGTTCCAAGGTGAGATACCTGCAAACGATCCAGTCTTGACCAAGACCACACGAGAAGGATCAAAAGAGATCCTACCCAATGGTCACGAACTTGTTAAGTCGGATCAGCATTACTGTCTTGTTGTTGACGGTGATGGTTCATTTCAACCAACGGTGATCGACATGAAGTCTAGCCAGTTGAAGGTGAGCCGTCGTTGGAAGACACAGATTGCCATGCAAAAGGTTAAGCACCCAAAGACAGGAGCAATGGTTACTCCTGCGGTGTATGCCACCATGTGGAAACTATCCACGACTGAAGAAACCAATGACCAAGGTACGTGGGGCAACTACCAAGTATCCAAGGTTAACCTGGTTAACTCTCGTGATCTGTTACAGGAAGCTAAAGCTTTCCGTGAGTCGATCATGGCGGGTGAGGTTAAGGCTGTTAAAGAACCAGATGCTCATGACGGTTCTGTAGATGAGGACAACGAAATCCCCTTCTAGCTTACAGTCTTGGGGGCAGTACTCCTAATCTGCCCCCATCTAATCTCAACAGGAGTCGAGCATGTCACTTCATAAAAGAATGCTGTCAGCCTTTGAAGGATCGAAGGTTGCGCATGGCACCACTACAGTTGGACGCATTGGTCGCAATGGCAAGGCCGATGCTGAGAGTCGTATTGTACGGGAGCCGCTCACATTAGAACTTATGCAAGGACACATCCAAGGTGAGCAGGGTGTCGGGGCAATCCCGATCAACGAAGATAACAAGTGCAAGTGGGGTGCGTTGGACATAGACATATATGATCTAGACCACAACGAACTCCAAGCGAGAATACAAAGACAGAAGCTACCGCTGCTGCATTGCAGATCCAAGTCAGGTGGAGCACATCTGTATTTNTTCTTGGAAGAATACGAGCAAGCCAAGGTTGTCCGAGAGTATTTANTAGAGATGGCTGTAGCCTTGGGGCACAGNGGTTGCGAGATATTCCCGAAGCAAGATAGGATTCTATCTGAACGTGGAGATGTCGGGAACTTTATTAACCTCCCTTATTTCAATGCTGAGATACCACAGAGGTATTGCTTTAATGATAAGGTTGAGGCCATGGAACTGAAAGAGTTCTTGGATGCCATAGAAATCAGGCGAACCTCAGTAGCTGTACTTGAGAAAGGTCGAACTAAGAAGCCTCGAAAGTATTTCAAAGATGGACCTCCTTGCTTGCAACATCTGTTTTCTGACGGCGCGACTGGAGAAGAACGCAATAAGAAATTGTTTATGATCGGTGTGTACTGTCGGATGAAGCACAGTGACAACTGGAAAGCAGAGATGGAAACATTTAACCAGACTCTGTGTTCTCCACCGCTCGATGCCAAAGAAGTTCTGGCATTACAGAAAAGCCTGGAGAAAAAAGAATACTTCTACACCTGTGAACAGGAGCCGTTCAAAAGTTTCTGTGACAAGGAACTGTGCCTGTCTACAAAGTATGGCATTGGAGATGCAGGAGCCGAGTCTCTTGAGATCGGAAGCTTGCAGATCATCCTATCAGAACCACGCCTGTATTTTCTAACGGTGGCAGGGAAACGTATCCAGTTAAACACGGAGCAGCTACAGAACCAAAGCCTNTTTCAACGTGCATGTATGGANCAAGAGCAACTTGTGCCTCCGACTATCCGCCCTGCTAAGTGGCAACAGCTACTACAGAAGCTGTACTCAGAGGGAGTTAAGTCCGAGGTGCCGGAGGAACTAACCGTGTTCGGAGAGTTCAAAGCTTTGTTGCGCCAGTTCTGTACCAGTAGGATCCGTGCTATGCACCCAGAGGAGATGCTGCAAGGTAAACCATGGACAGATAACCAAGGGTATACATCCTTTACAATAGCAGGGCTGATGGAGTTTTTATTTAACAGAAGGTTTACAGCGTACACCAGGGCACAGGTGCAGGAACAACTGAAGAGATTTAATGACAACCATGAATGTCATGGTCACAAAAATATTAACAAGGAAGACGGATCAAGAACCACGGTGAGAGTTTGGTGGGTGCCATCATTTGAGAACAATGAAATGGATCTGCCAGTACAGGAGATAGATAATGACATACCGTTCTAGTTTTATGAAAGCTAAAGATGTAGCAGACTGGCTCGGTGTATCCGAGTCTGCCATATACAAGTGGGTGAACGACGGGGACTTTCCTAAACCCTACAAGCTTGGCAACGCCGACGCTCAACGTGCAGCGAGTCGGTGGGATCGGGAAGAAATCAAGCAGTGGTTGGAGAAACGTCGTGATACCTAATGCAACCCTGATACTTGGACCACCCGGTTGTGGTAAGACTTACACGTTAATTGAAAGAGTGCAGGAGAAACTGCAAGAAGGGGTACACCCATCCCGTATAGGTGTGGTATCATTTACTACCAAAGCTATCGGGGAGTTTGTTGATCGAGCATGTGCTAAGTTCAACCTGACTAAGAATGACTTTCCGCATTTCAGAACTCTCCATGCCACTGGTTATCACGGACTGGGCTTGAAGAGTACTGATGTCATGGACCGAGAGGATTTTAAAACTCTTGGTCGCATGTTGGGGGTGGCGTTTGATGGAGCGGATGCCACCTCTATCCACGATGGTGTTACGATACCACCGATAGGAGGATCGGGAGCCAAGTATCTACAGATTATCATGCGGTCAATCTATCGGGAAGAGTCCTTGGACTTTGAGTATAACTACGAAGAAGACTATACTTTGGATTACTCTAAGTTGGTTCAGATTCATAATCAATTAATTGAATATAAACTCAAGACAAACAAAATAGATTTCACTGACATGATCTCCAAGTACATAGAGATTTGTGAGACACCCAACCTTGATCTGTTGATTGTGGATGAAGCCCAAGACCTGACACCGTTGCAGTGGACGATGGTAGAGAAGATGGCACTGACTGCGGATGAAGTTCTGATTGCAGGGGATGACGATCAGGCAATCCACCGTTGGACTTCTGTAGACGTTCAGAGGTTCATCGAAGCTTCTGACCATGTCGAAGTACTCAACCAGTCCTATCGCTTACCACAGAGCGTCTGGAGGCTTGCTATGCGTATCTCTGACCACATACCAGGGAGACTGGAGAAAGAGTTCTTCCCCAAGGATGACGAGGGTATGGTCAAGGTTGTGGGTAGCCTTTGGAATCTACCATTGGACAAAGGGTCATGGACAATCATGGCTCGAACCAACAGCTTTGTGAAAGATATAGCTGAGTCGTTGAGTGATGCAGGATATTTCTACAGCCGTAAGGGTCATGCGTCTGTCTCACAAAAGAAGTTGGATGCCATGGCTACATGGGCAGACCTGGTAGGTGGGAGGGCATTGTACCTTGGACGGATCAAAGAGTTCTATAAAACTGTGCCGAAGATAGGAGACAATCCTGTAGTCAAGAGNGGGTCAGCTAAGTTACTNGACGCTGCTGATCCAGAGCAGCCCTTGACATGGGAGGATCTAGCGTCCGACTATGGACTCTTATCCCCGAAGAACACACACCCGATGGACGTGGTGCGTCTGTCAGAGGAGGAACAGATATACATCCGCGCCATCGAGCGTAGAGGAGAGAGTATATATAAGCAACCGAGGATCAAGTTATCAACGATCCACGCTATGAAAGGAGGGGAAGACGATAACGTAGCGGTGTATTTGGGATCCACCAAGAACTGCGTAGAGGGTAAACATCCCGAGGACGAGCACAGAATATTTTATGTTGCCGTTACAAGAACAAAACAAAACCTCTACCTAATTGAGTCAGATAAAAAATATAGGTACGAAATATGAAACGTAACGATTACTTGGATACGGCGAAGCAGTTGATCAATGGTAACAGAGCCAAGGATTACGGTGATGCCAAGGATAACTTNGACAGGATAGCAACGGGATGGAATGTCATAGTCACTGACGCACTGAACACCCACGGTAAGATTACAGCAAAGCACGTAGCTCTGATGATGGACTGGGTGAAGACCTGTCGCTTGTTAGAAACGATAGACCACAAGGATTCGTGGATCGACAAGTGTGGATACAGTGCACTGGGTGCGGAGTTTGACAATGAAACAGACTGAGATGTTTGAGAAAGACTACATCATTGCCAAGCAGATGAACCAAGGCAAGGAACTGACATGGAATATACCATCAGAGTTTCCAGACCTGACGGGCTACAAACAGATAGCCGTTGACCTTGAGACATGTGACCCGAATCTAATTAAGCTTGGCCCTGGATGGGTGCGTAAGGACGGGTACATCGTAGGCATAGCCGTAGCAGCAGGAGATTGGGAAGGATACTTTCCTATCCGACATGAGAATGGTCACAACATGGATGCAAAGATTGCACTCCGATGGCTACAGAAACAGATGGCAACACCAGACATAGACAAGATCATGCACAACGCCACGTATGATCTGGGTTGGTTACGTGCCGAGGGCATAAAGGTAGAGGGTCGGATCATCGATACCATGATTACTGGTGCGGTGGTGGACGAGAACCGTTGGTCATACAGCCTGAACAATCTTGGTCGGGACTACCTTGATGAGCGCAAGGATGAGAAACTCCTACGTGTTGCAGCAGCAGAGTGGGGCTTTGACCCCAAGGCTGAGATGTACAAGCTACCACCTGAGTTTGTTGGACGGTACGCTGAACAGGATGCAGGCATGACCCTGCGTTTGTGGGAGCGACTGAAGATAGAACTGGAGAAGCAAGACCTATGGAACATCTGGGATTTGGAGACTAGCCTGATACCTATGATGTGTGACATGCGTCAGCTAGGTGTGCGTGTGGACTTGGACAAGGCAGATCAAGCCAAGACTCTACTCAAAGCCAAGGGCAAAGAACTGAGGGAAGAGATCCACCGACAGACAAAGATCAAGATAGAACCATGGGCGGCTGCATCTGTAGCTGCGGTGTTCGAGGAGCTAGGACTGAAGTACCCTGAGACTGAAGCAGGGGCACCGTCATTCACCAAACAGTATCTCAATGCACATGCCCACCCAATTGCACAAATGATCGTCAAGCTACGTGAATTTGACAAGGCGGATAGCACGTTCATAGATACAATCATCAAGCACTCGCACAAGGATAGGATCAACTGCGAGTTCCATCAGCTACGATCCGATGACGGGGGCACCGTGACGGGTAGGTTCTCTAGTTCAAACCCAAACCTTCAGCAGATTCCGGCACGAGATCCTGAGATCAAGAAACTAATCCGTGGTCTGTTTATACCAGAGCAAGGGTGCAAGTGGGGATCGTTTGATTACTCAAGCCAAGAGCCGAGGTTACTGGTGCACTTTGCGGCAAGCCTGAAGGGTGAGTACAAGCACCCGATTGTCGATAAGATTGTTGACGAATACAACACAGGTGATGTGGATCTACACCAGATGGTGGCAGACATTGCAGGGATCAAGCGTAAGGAAGCCAAGGTTGTAAACCTGGGAATCATGTATGGCATGGGCAAAGGTAAACTGGCAGCGCAGTTAGATATATCACCAGAAGAAGCAGGGGATTTACTGGATACACACAGAGAGAAGGTTCCGTTTGTTAAGAACCTTGCGGACATTGCGAGTAGACAGGCAGATAAGTTCGGACACATTAGAACCCTGTTGGGTAGGCGGTGCCGCTTCCATCTTTGGGAGCCTCGAACCTTTGGGTATAAGAAACCATTACCATACGAGGAGGCCATGAAAACATACGGTCAACCTCTAAGAAGAGCCTTTACTTACAAGGCGTTAAACAAATTGATCCAAGGTTCAGCTGCGGATCAAACTAAGAAAGCTATGGCAGATTGCTACAAAGAAGGACTTTTGCCTATGCTAACGGTGCATGATGAGTTATGTTTCTCAGTAGAGGGCGACGATCAAGCGCACAACATCAAGCACATAATGGAAAACGGGTTGTCGGATGTCTTGAGAGTCCCCTCTAAAGTAGACGATGAACTCAAAAATAATTGGGGAGAAATCGAATGAAACCAGAGAAGATTAAAACAGTCGGTCTTAGAGAAATGCATCCTGTGCAGGTCAAACATCTTATGGAACTTGTGGGCATGACATTGCATCTTGCCGCCGAAACGGGTGATGATGAGATCTTAGAAGATGCCGAGCATCTTTGTGACGAGATGATTAAGTTATTCGGTGGGGTTGGAGTACAACTATCTGTCGAAGAAGATCCAGATATTAACCACGACGGTTCGCAATCTGTGCATTAAGCGCAGCGGTTACTGGGTTATCACCTAACAACGAAGGATCTACTGGCCCAGGTGCACGAGCCTGGGTTAATGTAGGAAGAATTGATGCTTGGTTAGGGCGTACTACTGGTTGCTGTAAACTGCTGTCTTGTCTTTTAGGTGCCTGTAAGAAAGGGTTTTCACCAGAAGGAACTGAGGGTCGAGGAGAAACAGACAAGTCTGTATCAGGCTTGAGCGACATTCCTCTCATTTCTTTTTGTATCTGACGAATCTCATCACGAGGATATAGTTGATAGGTTCCTGCATCCCGCATTTCTTGGATGTTCTTTTTAGTAAGTTGGAATGGTTGGAACTCACCACGTACAATGTTCTTGTATCCACCGATGTTATTCTTTTTCAGAACACGCATGATGTCACGGTTAGTCATACCAGTGGTCTTTAGATCCTCTATCATTTGATAGTATTCTCTATCTACACGTAGCTTGGCATTGTTTGCACGTTGGAACGCACGTTTCAATGAGCCTGCCGTAGCATTAGCATCGTCTGTAACTTGGTTGAACATACGTTTGGCATTCGTCTGTGCTTGACCCATGCGATATGCACCGAACTCAAGCCCTCGTGCAGGATCAAACTCTTGCGGAGTGACACCAGTAAAGGCACGGATAGTTTCAGTTACTAAATTACGTTCTCTGCCGAGCTTGTCTTTTGGATTTACAGCACCGGGAGCTATGTTACCGATTGTACCACGGATAAATCTTCCGGGTTCTCCGTTCAAATCTATAGGAGACACACTAGGCACCATGGTGTTTAAGACATGTGTAATTGTTTTATAAACAACCGCTCCCGTACTGTCTTCTGGATTATATATTTCTGCACCTGTGGCTGTGCGACCTCCACGAAAGGCTAAATCTGTTACTGCTTCCGTTAGCATAGCCTCTGATAAGAACGGTTCAAATATTTCCCTGACTGCACCCATAGCGGAATTAGTAAACGTGGCTCCTGGGCCTTTGCCCTCTTTAACTGCGTCTTCAAACTCGTTCATTGCACGAACAGCAAAACGATATAGGCCATCATAAGGGTTAGAGGTACTGAAGTTCATGTATTGTATCTTGCCATCTTCTTTGCCTAATGGAATGAGGACAGAACCCTTTTCCCATGGTGCAGAAAATGATCGTTGATACGCTTCCATTTCTTCTGGCGTAACTCCAGAGATTGCATAGCCCATTTCAAGAGCACCGACAGGTGCAGCAACAGTGGTTCCCAAGAAACCTATCATACGGTTGCGACCACGGGTTTGAACAGCAGGAATACTTGAAGACATGTCATCTAAACTCTGCCTTACGATGTTGACTCCTGTTCTATAAATCTCAGCAGGGAAAGTAATAAAGTTACCCAAAGGTAAACGTCGCCCAAAACGAACGAGATCCGTAGCACCCTTGTTATAGTTTGGTACAGTATCTCTCACAATTTGTGCGGCACGATGCTTAACCATCTCATCAATGTCGGCCTTTGTAAAAGAACCTTTACTGATAGCAGACCTAGTTTCGTCTGAGATGTCGGTGCCATTCTTTGTAAGATAGGCGATAGCTTCTTCAGCTTGCTGTGGATTACTAAAGTCTATTCCGTCTAAGGACTTACGAATGTGGCCTTGCTCTGCGGTGTAGTTAAAGTGCTTCCAGA
>JGI24003J15210_10001218_pt1 | contig 11200 bp, 9 predicted proteins | sample LinPmetageLP28_FD_15210 | JGI IMG/M metagenome (IMG submission 15210)
CATGTCCTCTTGTGAGGGCGGTGGGCTTTGCATTGCACTTGACCCTGTCGCTAGGTCTAGAAGCGCCCTAAGGATGCTCATAGGCAGCATGACAGTCTGTTCTTTGTCTGCGTCTAATATATCTTCTCTTGTGTCTGGCATGATATTAGTTTCCTGTTAGGCTTGATTGTGGATCGTTAGGCACCTTGACTAGTCTGTAGTATGCAGACACATCACAGTCACCAGCCATTGCCAACATGATCTTAATGTCAGCACCAGCAACCGCAGCCAATGAAGCAGTCAAGCAAGACTGCAAACGACCGGGTGTAGCAGCATCATCGAAGTGATAGGCTGAACCATACGCCCACAACACATTAGCATTTGTTTCATCATCGTCTGGAGCAACGACATGGTTGCCATAGAAGACTGAATCAGTTGTTTGAGTTGTAGAGTTTCTGTCAGAAGAACCGTATGTTGCGGCTGCAAGCAATGTGGTGTTACCCATTCGCAATACTCCGGTTGATAGAACCGTGTTTGATGGACCATACACTCCAACATAACAAGCCTGCTTGGCTGCATCTGATGGATCGTTTTCACCAAACTTAAACCAGACATCAACACCCAAGTACCTGCCGCTTGACCAGTCAACATCTTCCCCGGTGTCTGGATCCACAACATTCCAAAGACCAATGTAGCAAGCGCTTACAATAGCCATTGACGGGGATGCCGCAGCACCACGAAAGTTAATCTCTGGTAAGTCGGCACTGTCTGCAATAGACTCCTTAAGGCTGGTCACCCCAGCCTCTGTTTCTATATCAGAAACCATCAGTCTTTTCCACGACGTGTTGACCGGGGCGACTGAATAAGGGCGGTCAGCATGTGCGCAGTTGACTGGTGCGACAGGCATTAGCTAGCTCCTCTACGGAAGAACAATGTGGCGCTGGTAATATCCATGCTAGCTCCGGCGTCTGCTTTGAAGAACAGATGTAATGTCGCTGCACTTGTTGAAACAAACGGAAGACCGATAGAGTAAGCAGTCGCACCTACACCGGCAGATGTCTTACCTGCTGAGATGGTTGCTTCTGTGTCTGGGATAAGTATACTATCCCCTGCTGCGTCTTCGGCTATAGCAATAGTAAGCTTTGCGGCTGCGCCCTTGGAGGCGAATCGCACTACTAGGTAGTCTGGAATCAATCGAACGGAACTATCAACTAACGTTGGCAAAGTGACCGAAGCCGCCTTGGCAACGCTGAATCCTGTTGCAATATTAACTGAAGCGGAAACATCAAAAGAGAGGCTTCCAAGCTTTGGTGCTGTCTGTACGGTACCCATGAGAAATACTCCTTATTTCATTGATTTTTTGCCCTTGCACTTCCACCGTTTCCGGCTGAGGTTCAATGGGCTATTCGGGTCTTTAGCTGCATTTGGGAACTTCTTCTTCTGCGCTGCTGACCTGGCACAATATGAGTCCCCTTTCTTTGTACCAGGTTTAACTCTCTTCCCACCATCTTTGGCTTTGCCAGCCTGACCATAAGAAACTTTCTTCTTACGACCGGTCTTCTTGTCCTTAACGACCTTTACTTTGGCTTTACCTTTGGCGGGCTTAGGCACCTACTTCCTTCCTCTGAAATCTTTAACATCCTGTTCAAACATTTCTTCAGATTCCTTGTCTGGGAAGACAGGCGGATCAGACTCCATTGCTTTGAACAAAGCGTCAATTGCTTCGTTTACTTGCTTCTTTGCAGACTCAAGGGTTGTTGGCGGTGTTGGTTCGCCTTCAATCTGATACGATAAGAATGGTCCGTGGCTTTGATCAGCAAAGATTTCTATAAGCCTCTCACCTGGACCACTTTCTGCAAAGCCTTCTGTTAAATCAAAAGGAAATGCTTGCATTGCCACATCATAAAAGGCTGCGCTAATCGTGCCTTTCTTGAATGCATCTTCAATTGCTTTAGGCTCTACAGGAACATCCCTCTTTTCAAGCTCCTTTGCAATGTTTTCTCTGCTGATAATCTTAGGTGCCATGTTAGTTTCCCCTTTCTTTAATCATAGTCTCAACGTTATCTAATTTAACTTTAACATCATCAAGCTTTTCGTCTATGCGTATAAGAGAAGAGTTGACACCAACCGCTTGCTCGCGGAGAGCTTGTATCTGTTCCTCATTTTCGTCAATGCCAACAGCCTGTGCCTCTAAAAGGTTTAGTCTGAAACCGGTTGTGTAATAGAAACCGGTGAGTNCGACGAATACGCCAGCGACAGCCAGCATTGATTTTATTGGTAATTTTAGTAATTCCATAAGAGTTCCCTCACTATATTAAACATATTGTCTATCTTAACTCTTGTCCGATCTCCCGGCTTAGAGTCTGTTGGCGTTGTGCTTCATCTTGCATTTGCTCCATGCCCACAACACCTGTGGCAACGCCGATGTCCCACCATGGCGTACCGGTACCATACCGCGTTGGATCTCCATCCACCTGAGGGACCAGGATGTCTGACCATTCTCGTACAGGTCTGTCCAAACCAGCCAAGAGAAGTGCGTTGCGGAATAGTAAAAAGTTCTTTCTTGCTACCTTGTCCTTCCTATTTACAGCCCATTCAACACCACCGTAAGTTGGCTTGCCTCTTCGTGGCGCCTTTCCAACAATGTTGAACGTAGTCTTGAAGGTTTCCCAGTTGCCTGTGGCTACCAAGAAGTTAATGTATCCTGGGTTGACATACGTGCCGGCTGGACTGACATCCCCAAACGCTACCTCATACCCTCCGGCTGTGAGTGGCGTTCTGAGGACAGGGTCTGTCTCGCCTAGTGCTGTTAGCCCTGCTTCTGCAAGAGAGCCAGAAAGGCTAGCCTCGCCTGCCGCAAGTGCCACAAAGTAAGAGGACACAGAAACTAGGTCGTCCATGGCGTCAATCAAAGGAACATCTGGACCATACAGTGCGAAGCGTAGTCTTGTTTCGGGATCTTCGTAGATACCCATCATGACTTTGGAGTTCTTATACTTGGTCATGAACGGAGTGTAGCTTTCTTCTTCATCTGCCGGCAGACCACGAACAAGCTTGTACTGCTGCGCTAGTCTGGTTGGGTTGTTTAAAATGTTAGACAGTAGCACGCGGAAGGACTGTGCTCGGAAAGAATAAATCCAAACACCCTTCATGACTACGTCTCTTTCAAACTTGGTCAAGTTGTTGTAATCAAACAAAGCCTCTCTTGCCTTCTTGATCGCGTCAGCCTCTGTTACTCCATCTCGTAAAGAACTTAACAGAACGTTAACACGGAAGTAGTTGTCAGTAGCTGATGCGAACTCTCCGAAGACAGTACGACCAGTAGCACCGGTTACAGCTAAGGTCTTGTCGTATATGGCTCGAAGAAAAGTTAATACCGGCTCGGAGCGACCAAACTCACCAAAGTTCTCACCAGTCCAGCGGACAAGGTCTTCGAAGATCTGGTTTGGAATCTCTGCTTTTACCTGTGAGATCGAGATGTTGTTTTCTTGCACAAGGTCAGCAACCTCACCAACCGTGTACTTCTTTCCAGTCGGTGTCTCAACCAATACCTTTGTGGGGTTGCCTACTGGGATGACGCCACCAAACTCAAAAGAGTATAGGTGTTTAAGAACTTCCGTTGCACCTTGAGGCATTGCTGACCGTACAGCGGCCTTGGCACCTAGTGTGGCTAGCACAATGCTGGGAGCGGAGAGCACGTTAACAATGTGGTACTTGGGGTTCAGCATCATGTTGCCTGCTAGGATACCACCCTTGGTAATGTTACGAACGTAGCCAAAGGAGTTATAAAGTTCTGATGCTGTAAAGTTTCCTATGCGTCGGGCCAACCTTGCGTAACCTGGAGAGGTGTCGGTCATGACAGACAGGGACTTTTGTAAGGTCTTTGTTTGCTCCAGGAACACATCCAAGTCTCTTGTTGACAGCGCTGATACTACCTCTCCGAGAGACTCATCAATCGGTACCCATCTTTGGTTAACCGTTAGATACCTTCGTACTAGGCTGCTGTCGTCTAGGATACCCATTATGTCTGCGCGGATAGAATCTGGTCTGTCGAATGCATAGAGAGGAAGATCCTCAACTGCTTTAACAAAAGAAGAAGTGTTGTCCTCTGCAATCTGCTTAGACACAATCTTAGTTTCTAGCGCATCAAAGTAAGCACTTACACGCTCTGGAGGTATGTTGCGACTAATTGAGCTAGCATATGTTTCATTAAAGATCGTGTTAACGAAGACGTTGTTGAAGAAAGTTTCTTTAAACAGTTCTGATAAGAAGCTTTGCGCAGCACCATTTGAAAACAATACCTGCTCTGCAACCCTAGGTGCTACCTGATCAAGTTCGCGTAGTGTCATGAGTACTTCTGACTCTTCGATTACTTTACCGAATAGCCAACTCTCTACATTAATTGGGTCGACACCTTGTGCTACTGCAACCCTATCTTTGAACGCTTCACGAAGAAGGTCTAGTGCGTCTCCCTGTGTACGGATCATAGCCTCGGCAGAAGCCGCGACAACAAAAGCAACCTGACGAGGATTGAAGTCAACGCCTCTCTCCAAGCCTCTTGCTTCCAGTACTTTAGTTATTGACAGTGTGTCAGTCCAAGTCAACGTTGAATCCAACTGCGCTATCCAAGAGTTTAGGATTGCAGGCAGTGGCCTTTCAAAGATCTCTGGATGTAGCTTGGCAATATCTTCCGCAAAGTCATTGACGATCTTAGTTCGCTTGGCAGACACGAGAAGGTTTGCAATGTTAGAACCTGTCTTCTCTGGGTTTAGTCTCCATACCGGCATGTTGTCTGCGGTGATAGAAGGGAGTATATTACGCACTGAAGGCTGTATAGTGTCAACAGACTTGCCCGACAGTACTACACCAACACCAGACAAGAACTCAAAGTACTCTGGACTGAACTCGTCAAACTGGCTGGCTAGTTGGAAGAGGTCTTGGATTGGTCCTTCAGTAGAAGATAACTTCTTAATGACTTGCTCTGCCAACACTTGGTTGGTTGACATGAACTGGTTTAAACCAAACCTTGTTCCCAAGGCTGTACCTACATCATCAGACGCACCGTATCCAGCCCGCATAAAGTCAAGAAAGTGTTGCTGCGGGGAGGAGTAGATTGTGGAATGAAGCTTGCCGTATGCCTGTATATCGTCTAGGTTTTCACCTACCTTGATCCGGCCGTACTCTGTTCTCAACTCCTCGCCAATGTTGCCAAGCCTATCCAAAAGCTTTCCAAACGTAGCACGATAGATAGGTGGCTTGGCAATCCCAGGAACCTTAAAGTATTTGTTGAAAGGATACTTGTTTAGCTGGAAACCTTCAGGAGCAATATAGTTCTTTGTTTGTGTCATGAGCTTGACAAAGCCAGACTTCTTAAGTTCTTTCGGCGTTACGATATCATTGATACGCTCGATGTTTCTTACAGAACGAATTCGCTCTGCTCTTGTGGCTGGAACCTTGCCGATCACATCTGCTTCAACCCTGACCGCTGCTTGCTTTGCTATATCTGCTGATGTTGAGTAAAGTCTTTCTAGCTCTACTGCGGACAGAACTTCAGTAGGACTTAGGCGACCTGCTTCATATTCTACAACTGCATCAATGAATGTTCTTACGACCTTGTTGATTTCATCCTGTGACTTCTTAGAGCCTGCCAGGATAGATGACATGTCGCCAAACGCCTTGCCTATAAACCTTGTGTCTAACTCTGGATCGGGGATACCCATGGTTTTGAGGATGTCACTAAGGCGGCCCTCGTCAGATAGTGCTGCTGCGCCAGACTGGAAGGTATCCAAGATCTTTTGCAACGGAACGTTATCCTTGAACGAACGAAGTATAGGATTGACCTGTGCTTGAGGTACAGCAATACGAGGTGTAAGCATGGTGTAGCCTTCGGGCACAACCGACTTGCCTTTCTCGATGCTTTCTTTTAGAGCACGGCGCGATAGCCTGGTGGCTAGTTGATCTGTAAGGAACTCCACAGCATCCGATGCTATCTCTGGAGTAATCTTATTTTTTAGGATGGCAGGCAACGTAGGCACAACAAGCTTGCCTGTCTCATCGAACACCGGGTTGTCTGCTACATGCTTGATGAACCTGTTTAGCAGAAGCGGGTATGTGCTATTGGTAATGTCAGAACGTTCTAGTAGAGACAGGGTCTCCTGTGCTTGACGCGAAGCTTCCTGGACATCTAGTTTGTTTACTTCAGTGACCGGTGTGGCACCAGAAATTATATCTTCTGCCTCGTCACCGTACTTGCCAATGGCTGCTGCTTCCTCTGCGATATCTAATCTGACATCAGCAGGATTGATTCCAATATCCTCTGCGGCTTCCAGACGCTCTACAAGACGCGCTACACCCGAAGCCTTGCCTGGCCTAGCTCCTGCGTCTGCTGCTGCTGAGGCGGCCCTCTTGAAGCTCTTGGAGGCACCCTTGGCTGCTGCACCCAAATAAAAGTCGATAGGTAACACGAAGCCTGCACCGAGACCAACCCACCAAGCAATGTCTGCTGCCGTGTTGGACGTGTCCTCGTCTAAGCCTAGGCCCTCAAGTGTGTCACCTGTAATGTCTGAAGCCAACTGCTCAAGGCCTCTGGCCTGCTGGATGTTCTCAGCCCATCGATCGTTAAAGTCTTTTTTTCCTACTCGTTTGCCACTAAACAGTTCGCCGACTTCCTGTCCTGCTGCTGTAACACCAGCCTCGATAACAAGAAGGTCACGCAGTAGTGTACCAACCAAGCGCTCCTGAACTTCCGGGCCTGCTGGAGTAGGGACTTCTGTAGCTAGAATCTCTGTGCCAAGGATTTCAGCACCAGTCTTAAAGCGAGCGGTGACACCATCTTCAATGATATACTGGCCACGGGAACCATACTTCTCTTTCATTGCCTCTTGGAAGTTTTGGTAAGCTTCTTTTGTAGAAAGATCAATTCCTGGATCTGGTTCTGTACCCTGCTGCACAGACTCACGATACTTTGCGTAGATGTCTGGGAGTACCTTGGCCTCAAAGTCCTGCTCTGCTCTCTTAACCTCGCCGGGTGTAAGCACTGCTTTTGGAAGAAGTGCGCGTGCTGGCTGCTCAAAAGGACCTAAGTAACTTAGGCTTGACTCAATGAACTCCGGCACCTGTAGTTGGCGCTCACCAGTAATGGTACGAGGTGCGTCAGCAATAGCTTGACGCTCCTTGATGATTGATTGGATACGCGGGATGTCAACTGCTGATCCGGGATCAAGCCTCTCCAGTTCGATTTGTCTTTTAACAGACTCATCAACAAGGTTAAAGATTTCCTGGTCAAGAGGTAGAACTGTTTCTTGTTCTACGAATGAAGGAAGGGCTAGCTCTTGGGGTTTTGGCATTAATTACTTTCCTACGGATAGTGCGCTAGTGTACATTGCAGCGGCCTGTACAGCCCCTGGGTTCATAGAAGTGTCGCCTAGACTGTCTTTAATATTCTGTTCTGTGAAGGCACCCCCAGACGTTGCAGCCAAGGCTTCGAGCGTACTTCTTTGAGCAGGAGTAAGTTCGTATCTAGTTGAACCCTCATATGCCTGGATAGCAGCAGCTCTTAAATCATCATTGGTGATAGCTTCTTTATCGGCGAGATAACTTGAAGAAGCCAACTGTCCTCTAATAGCCGTGCCCTGTTTTAGGCCAGTGGCAAAAGCTGTGTTAGCAATGGCAACGGGATCTGGGATAGTGCTTACGCGGGCGGCTGTATCTGGAACCCCTAGAAAACTTAATTCCTGTGCTTGCTTCATGTTAAGGGGACCACGCGGAGGCGGAGTCGGGGGAACACTAGCAGCGGGAAGAGCCGGCGTGGGCATTGCCGTGGTCATAGGATCTGTTGCCCTTCCACCTAGGCTACCGTATGCCTGCATTGCAATGTCAGTAGCTGGCTGCGCTACTTGCTGTAATGTTGCTCGCGTCATTGCGGGAGTAAATACTTCAGCCGCAGCAGCAACTTTCGCGACAGCTTCTTCACCACCGCCCGTAGCTCTGACTAAACCAGCCAAGTTCCGGACCGGTTCTCCGGTATCAGTTGATACTAGGTCTTCACCAGAAACTGCGACCTTCCCTTCACTCTGTTCGGCAATTGCTGCTTTCTGTTCGGGTGAGGCATTACCGATGTACTGTGGGTCTTCTATTTCTCCAACTTCCCTAACCGCTGCCTGCAACTCTGGACCACCACGCTCTAGGCGCTGCTTGTTTGCCTGACGAGCCCCAGAATCACGGACGCCACCACCTCTGAACAGGTTGTTGTAGATTGACCGTGCCTCTTGGTATAGAGATTCGTAGCCTTGCCGACGAGTAGAAGGGTCAAGGGCTTGCCCCAACTGTCCACGGCTTTTGTCTAGTCCGCGCTCTGATTTGGTAATCTGGTAAAGCTCATATGGGTACTGACCTTCAGATAGAAGTGCAACCTCAGAAGGCTCACGCTGGAGGACCATAGAATAAAGCCTGTTTGCTTCTGAGTCACCGTCCTGTAACTTAGCAAGGAACTCTGCTTCTGTTAAGCCTTCGCCACCAATCCTGGGCTGCAAGTCTTCGTCTAGGTTTTGCGGAAGGTACCGACTGAAGAAAGCAGCACGAGCAAACTTCCTGGCCTCCGGGCTGTCAGTGTAAACATCGGCTGTAAAGATTTCTTGTAGTCTTTCCTCATCAATGCCAAGAGCAATAGCCCTGGCAGTTGTGTTGCCTAGGCCTGCGCGGCCGGCACGAAGAGGATCAATGACTTCTTTCCTGAACGCCGCGCGCACTCTCGTATCAGCCTGCTCAGGTGTTTCAGAAGTGGTAATACCAAGTCGTTCTAGAGCCTTGTCACCAGCCCCGGCGGTGGCATCTCCTCCAACAATCTGACTACGCGTGTCAGCAATATCCTGTAAGTGCTGCTTAAGGCTTTGGTTGAACTGAGCGTAAGCAACTGACTCGCCACCAAGCTGTTCATGTCGTGACTTTAGGTGATCGTTGTAATATCTAACAACCGATTCAACAACCTGATCTTCCGTCGCGCCGGGAGTAAGGACTTCTAACCTCGCGTCCTTCTGGGCATTTGGCGCGTTGACCGCGGTGTTGAACTGAGAAGTGCCTTGTGACTGTTCGTCCCTAAGTTCACCTTCAAAGATCTTGCTTAAGTTTGCCTTGGCAGTAGCAACATCCGTAATGCCTCTGGCAGTAACTGATTGAAGATCGCTCTTAATCTTCGCGATCTCGACGATAAGATCCTTATCAGCAAGAAGACCAGACTGACGCAGACGAGACAGGGCTAGCCTACGCTCTTTGAGAGCAGACTGCTGACGTTGAATGTCCTGGATAAGGGCAGTTGATGCACCGGGAGTAATTGACTCCTGGGACACAAGATATTTTAGAATGCTATTGAACTGCTGCTGCTTAAACTGGTAGTGGTTTCTTAGGTTTGCAGCAAGGTACTGCGCGTTGCTAGCCATTATTGTGCTCCTACTGGTCTGGTATTGTAGCCAAGAAAGCTTCCATAGCCGGGTGTCGCCATGGCATTTTGAAAGGCTGGATCGCTATAGATTGGGTTGCTTGGCTGTTGTCTGGCAAACTCTTCTGCCTGCATTGCTCTAAGCGCTGCTAGGTCTGCCTGTGCGTTAAAGGGCTGTCCTGTTGCCGGAGGAGGCGCAGCACCCGGAGCAGCACCGGTCACCATGCCTGTGTCCGCCATATTCAAGCCTGTTGAAGTAGCTACTGATCCTATGTCCTGCATGCCTTGAACCGTAGCTGCCTTTCTTCGCATCTGACCTTGGGCAACAAGCCCTTCTAGCCTGGCCAGTTCTTGCAAGTCCATCTGGCGTGCTTGTAGTTCTTGCTGCCTAAGCTGCCGTTCAACATCAGAGCGTTGAGCACGGATGGCTTCTTCGCTAGCTAACTGCTGCTGGATGAGAGCACCGCCTGAAAGACCTTGTAAAGCAGCCAGTTCTCCTTGACGTGCAATTGCCTCTCGCTCTGCGCCGGCAACAATACCTTGCCCAATGCTGGCTAACTCTGCCTGCTCTTGAGCAGACAAACCAAACTTACCTTCGGTAAGATCTTTTCTCATCCTGGCTAGTTGGGCCGACTGTTCCTTCTCGGACTTCGTAGGTGTTGCTGCTGCTACCGACGAGCCGATTGCGGTCGCTAGTCCGACAGCAGCCATAACGGCCCCTGTTATCGCTAATGCTGCCATCTTGGTCTCCTCCTAATAAATGTTTTGTCCACTATATTCTCAATCATCAAAGTTAAACCACTCTACTTGGAACTCTGTCCTTCCTTGTAGGCTCATGTGTATAGGGTACTTGTCAATAGTACCGTTTGTGGTATACTTGAAATAACAACCAGCAAGGAAGAAGTGGTGCTCTCCCATCTCGTCATCGGCATCAATTACAACCTTGCCCATCAAGTGGTTGTCTCTGAACAGGAGGTGATGCTGTGTCGGAAGCAGAAAGCTTCTCGCCATTCCGGCGCCATTGAAGTTGGTGCCTATCTTTTGAATCACACCATCCGGGGACTTGTGAAGTAAGAATACTCTTCCAGTACCGTCAGCTTCATCCTGATTATTGTTCGATTGTAAGTTGGTCCCAGTGGAGTTCCCAATAGTGTTGTTAAGCAAGTTATTGAAAATAGTCTTTACCCTGACGTAGACTTCGCACTTCTGGTTAATCCTTACAGAGACTCCACAGTCTGGTACTGGGATCATCTTTTCAAAGTTTGTTAGTTCGTTAAGGGCATACTTGTGAAGGATTGTGTTTAGTCCTCCGTTCTCTGGTTTGCCAGAAGGAGAAGCTAGCTGGTAAGAAGTGTTGCCTTTTGTAGAGGAGTTTAGTACAGAGTCGTCCTCAACACAGACTAGGTTTGCTACTTCTTTTGTAAAGTAATGCATGCCACCTGACGCACCTCTCCATTCCCACTCTCTTCCACTTATGGGTTCTAGTGTAGGTCTTTCAACGTGGTCCGCCGTTAGGTTGCCGGCTGAGATGTCATCATTGTCAAGGCTACCGTTGTTAAGCTCGCTTCTGAAAGCATCAACTCTAGCCTCGATCAGAGCTTTGTTTACTAGGTCTCCAGAGGAAACTGTTCCGGGTGAATAAGCCATTATATTGCTGCCCTCCTTAGGACGTGTGCGAACATCGTTGAATCTTTGAAGATCTTAACGCCGGGCTCGGCTTGTGTGCCCGTCTGGGAGCCAGTGCCAGCATTTGGGTTAGCGCTTACTTTAAAGTTCAAGGTCGTCTCG
>JGI24003J15210_10001219_pt1 | contig 11200 bp, 14 predicted proteins | sample LinPmetageLP28_FD_15210 | JGI IMG/M metagenome (IMG submission 15210)
AGAACGCAAAGAATTAGTTGAAGAAGTATTTAAGTATAGATATCTCCAGATACCTAGAAAAATTATAGATAATGCAAGAAGCGTGTATAACAGAAACAAAGAGCCTGATAGACCAGATTTTGACGACCTACCATTCAAAGAAAGAATCTTTCAAACTAATAAAACAAAAGATTTAATAGACTAGTATATGTTTAACACTAAGGTATTCCTACTAACTAGAATAACTTACTCACTACCTGACTACCCACACTTAGTGAATGATTTCGTGTGGCAATTTGAAGACATAGCTCCAGAGTTACTGGGGTTTAATACTTTTATAGACTACTGGCAGAAACATATTGAGGCTGAGATCAGGTGCATAGAAGTGTCCCAATCTCAGCCTCACTCTTTTTTCAATGCTGATGTTATCTATAACGCTTAGGGTGTTTGTATAAACAACGGCCCTCCATCGTCAGGATATTCTATCAGCCTGTTGATGTAATGCTTTCCCGCAGTTGATGTAAGCTTTAACGCTCCCACCATATCATACACTGCAGTACTAACCTTCCCCTTTTTTACATAACCTACCAGAACAGGATGTAACTCTTTAATGATAGTTGCACCAGCATGTTCTCCTGAAAGAACCACATCGTAGGTAAGATCATGTTTGACCTTAGTCCAAGCATGTGATTCCTTCAAAAGTTTTTGCTCTATCTTATAGAGACTGTTCACGAGCATGTACTCTCTTTAGATTATCATAGTACGCATGGTTGTACCCACGCTGCCATTCTTTAAACTGTACTGTGTCTTTTTTATAGGGAGGATGATGTTCCTTTCCCGTATAAAAAGAAACAGTGCCCTGTTTAAATTGAACAGACAACGGAGGATACCTTTCTACTTTAGGCTTAACCATTATATGTCCACGATTTCACAAACGTCTGCGGTGCAAGCAAACGACTGAGATGATTTAGTTTCATCTTCTACCTCATACTTTGAAAGCAACGACCAATCAATTGTGGTGGGTGTCTTAGCTAATAGCGCATTGTAATCCTCCTCTTCTATCTTTTCATAAGGAGCTTGGACGTACTTACCCCCGTCGTATGGCAGGAAGGAGATACCTGACATCTCATCGAAGTGATCGTACACCCAAGCTGCTACTTTAAGCCACTCATCATCTCGAATACTTACGGTGATGCTAGGCTTATGCTCACACCAGTAACGATAGTAACACAGCCATAGTTCAAGCTGATCAATGGCGTTCTCATCGTCACGAGTAACAGAGTTAACTGGTGCCTTCACAGGAAAAGAGAAGACACCTAAGTTCTCATTGTATATAGGCATTGTCTCATCAATGTCTTGATAGCCTGAGATAGCATACTCAAAGGGTACACCTGCCTCATCACGTAGAAACTGAGTGAGACTGTCCTTCATGTCACCACGAACACGCCGAATGTAGTAGTCGCTGTGCCGTGAGTGGATGCCACTGGCTGTGTCAGTAAGCTGACTGACTGTACCACTAGGCTTAACACAGGTAATGGCAGCAGATACAGGCACGTTGAATGTAGCTGCCCACTGCTTATTGGTTTCTACCGCCACACTTTTAAGAGAGTTAAGTGTCTCCTTCAGCCCTTTGCTTACGTCATCATAGCCACGCCCATTCGTTAGCGGTGAGTCCATGATGCCTGTCAGGCTTACACCNAGNAGCCTCTCTTCTTCTGTGTTATCTCTCCAACGCTTACGCAGATACTTAAAGTCTGTAAGGGTGGACTGGTANGTGCCAAGNATAGTAGCGAGGCGTACCTTTTCTTTCAGTGTTTCNATGGTATCATCTACACGCACCATGACTTCTGTTAGATTACAGAACTGATTAGGCCGTAGAATAATCTCACTGCATGGGTTGGTGCCATACTCCCAAATGTTTTCTGGAGTACGGTTAGTATTCCTACGCCCATTCTCTTGTGCCTTCTTAGTACAAGCAGCACGACTAAAGATACCACGCTCACCTGACAGGCTGTCATGCAGGGCTTTCCACTCAGACATAAAGATACTTACGTCAGGCTTTGCATTATACACCGCTGAGTTATTTGCCAAGCCACGATGACCGTTTTGATTGTACCAGCTACCAGACTTGGCACCACGAAGGCGATCATCAGACAGGTTACTAAGAGAGATAAGAGCAGAGCGCCTGACCCCTCCAACAACAACAACTTCAGCCGTCTTACATACAAGGTCATGGCATTCCAATGATGATAGTCGCCTACCTGCTGCTGCTTTAAACAGCGTAACAGCAAACATAAACAACTCGTTCAAGGGACCGGGGCCAGAGCTACGCCCACCAAAGGTACGTAGTCTAGCACCAGCAGGGCGCAGCTTAGATAAGTCCCACTTAGGTACTTGTCCTGCGTAGAGTAGGCTTACCAGTTCTCTGAAGCCCTTAGCCCAGCCNAGCTTACTATCACCTACATGGATGGTAGTGTCTGTGTTTTCAAATGTCTCGTTAACTCGTGGCATCTGATCTACGTTCTGTCGTTCAACAGAGAACCCTACGCCAGTACCGTTCATAAGAATATAAAGTATCTCATCAAAGGCACGAACACTATCTACAGGAATGTACGCACAGTTGTACGCAGCTACATTGCACTGCTCTACTGCAGGACCAGAGGTCATAAGCAATCGCATGGAAGGCATAACCTTGAGCGTAAGCACAGCACTTTCTAATTCATTGCGTGTGCTACTGTCTATAGTAACACCATGCTTTGTACCTAACTCTTTTTCCATGTGGTTAAAGTAACGGTGGACTGTCTCTTCCCACGTTTCCCTTCGACCTTCACTCTCAATCCATCTAGCATAGCGTGAGGAATGTATGTACTCTTGGTACGCTGTCATCATTTGATTGTGGTTAGTGCTAGTAGCGCCCATTGTCTTCTCCTTTAATGCTTACTTTAATCCCAACAACGTGGGTGCCATATACCTCATCTAGCACATCTTGAATAGCTTCTTCAAGCTCTTCGCTAGGGTTGCCGTCTACCGGCATAGGAAACTCTTCTTTGTCTATATCTAGTGTAACAACAACCCTAGCCCGCAACATCTTAAGCAGTACCTTTTGTTGGTGTATGAAAGTTAAACACTTCTTGAACGTCACCTAGACTACTGTCTTCTGTGCGGCGTATGCTTTCACCCACATATGTACCTAGTAAATCTCTAACCTTTTCATCGTCTTCAATAGCAGGTAGCACAGAAGTCATGTACTCACACAGCATTTCTAATTCAATTCTGTCTGGTTCTGACAAGGTGTTATCTTGAGACAACGAGATAGATACGGACACTTCTCCTGTCCACGTACCTGCTGGGGTTAAGGTAGGCGTAACAATTATAGCGTAACTATTGTCACTAACATCAGGGTGGTTCATACTGTACTCCTATACACGGGGTTTAATAACTCTTGTTCTATCTGGTGGTAAAGGTTTAGCAGGTTCCTTTATCCACGCCTCTGGTATCACGCGATTAGCGTAGGGTATCTTCTTTCTAACACAGTATAGAGCATACGATGTTTTTGAACTTTTGTAAAGCTTATTGTTCTGGTTCTCAAACACTAGACGTATGTCTAAATGGGGATGTTGCTTACGTATTGCAAGGTGTTTCTTTCTGTCATGTGCTACCCACCTGCCCTTCACCTCAATAATAATACCGTTATCAAGAATGAAGTCAGGTGTGTAGGTACGCACTGCTAGGTCAATCCATTCTATCTTAATGGTTTCATACCTAACAGTGTTACCCTGTAGCTCAATCTGTCTAGCTATCTTGTGTTCAATTACACTACGAAAGCCTTCCTTTTTTGCTGCAAGTACAAGCTTACTTTTACCCCGCACTTAGTTCAGACTTTACTGTCTTGTGCCGAAAGGAAGACGGCAAGTCTATTTCTAATTCAGAGATAGGCATGTTGTAGCAGTTAGCTCGTGCAGTAAATCCATTACTATTGTCGTAGTCTCCTTTTTTAATGTACCTAGCATCCTTAAAGTATTGCTCTGCCTTCTTTACTCCCAAGAACCATCCGACACTTTGATCTGATAGGACACGAACAAAGGCATAGAAGTCACAGTTCTGCTTGCGTGTTAAGTCTGCAACACTGCAGTCGTAGTCAGGCTTAGGTTTAACTGTAGTTTTTTTAGTCTTAACATCAATCTTATAGCCGTCAACTATTATGTCGTAGTCCATAGTGTTTTGATGTAAACCATCAAGCACATCCAGAGCTACTAACTCACCAAGAAAACCATACACATTTCCTTGTCCCCTAGTTATACTTCTTTTAAGTATACCCATCTCAGACGACATGTCATGTGCAACTTCTCTCATAGCGTTAGTGATTTGAACTTCAATCATGCTGCCATACCATTTAATTTTTGCATGTCAAGGTAGTCTATTACGGGTGGGTTCTTAGCAGAAGAAACACGAGAGCGTTCCTCCGATATAGCACCCTTCCAACAATCTTGTTTGAAAGAACAGAATGAACACTGTCTAGTTAACTTGTAGTTACCAGTAGGTTTGCTTCTAAAAAACTCTGCTTCAGGTTTAAAGCAACGCTCAAACTTATTGGAGTTAACTTTATCTGCTGTAGCAGACAGCTTCTTTACAACTTCTTTAGTGTCACTTTCGTAGGCAACATACTTGAACTGCCCACTAGCTTGATTGATAACCCACCAGCCACCTGCTGGCACGTTAGCTCCGGTACTGTACACGGCAAGCTGACCTACGTAACCAAAGGGATCATCCTTCTCAAGGTTCTTGCCGTCTGTAAACTTATTGTTGTACGACCACGGGCTAGTAGATTTAATGTCATCAACTGCACCGTCAACAATCAGATCATACTCACCAGAGATTTCTGTGTTACCGATGGTAGCTTGTATGCGCTTAGGTTCTTTGTAACTAACACCAGCCTCTCTAAGCAGACCCTTGAACAAAGCCTCAACCATGTCACCAAATACCATACGAACTAGGAACGTGGTGTGTAGTGGTGCTTCCTTCTCAGGCTTGTTCTTCTGATACCATAGCTGACAAGCGGGTCTACCCACGTTGGAGGCACGGAGGGTAAATCCCCCCGTACCCCCTCTACGTTCGCAGAACTGCCTACGTAAAGACTTAGCTACGTCATCAGCAATCTTCCGAATGTTCTCCTCCGACATAGTTTTCTTGTTTGTAGTTACCTGTTCTAGATAACTATGTACGGCTAGTTCTGCTGGGTGTTCCATTGTATCTACGCAATCTCTGTTGCAGCGGAAACATCAATGAAACTATTCACCGTATCTTCATCCTCTTGAGACATCTTACTCGAAGCTTTCAGATCGTGACCTTTCTTCACGCCCTGATTTACATTCTGTACCCACGACTTAAAGTTAGTAAACAACTCTTTCTCTTCCTCCCCAAGAGGCAGAGTTTTAGTAAAGTCTACATCGACAACAGGTTTAAAGATCATGTTGCCATTTGCCATAGGCTCACCAGCAGTAGTTAGTTCCAGCGTGTGCTGCGGAAGCAGCCTACGATTGCTAGCGAACTTATCAATAGCCTGTCCGATAGTTTTGAAAGCATCCTTGTTATCAATCTCCCAGATAACTGGAGTGTTTTCTTGAATAGTGACAGGCTCTCCGGTGTTGTCCACCGCATCATACAGCGTCACAGTACCTAGCAAAGCACGTACTCGTTTGACTGACATGATTAGTTTCTGTTGTGCCTCTGGTAGGTCACCCCAGTTCTTAATGTAACCTGCAGGACGGCCACAGTTAACTGTACCTGCGTTGTCGATGAGATCNTCACGGCCAAACTGTGACTGNCCCACCATTACTGACTTTACAAACTTACCCTTACGGCCTTGCTCATCCGGCTTAACGTAAGGAACGTACCGGCTATAAGAAAACTGTTGAAGGAAAGGCTTGAAAGAAATCTTCTCAGCATAGATGAAGTCACCATTTGAATCTTGCAAACGGTACGTACCTCCGGGCACAACCTCAACCTGCCGTGACTTACCCTTGACCTGCTCAGTGCCCATGATCGACTGATGCCAGATACGAAGCCTCGCAAGGGATGATCCAGTAGACTCGCTAGAGTCAGATGATTTTGTAGCAAGGCCCATCGCTTCAGCCATGCTATCAAAGTTATTGTTAGGGTCTAGTGCAATTACGTTATCCATTTAATTCTCCATTTGTAAAGGGAACACCATTATACTCATTTAGAACAACTTATCAAGGCATATCTTGCATCTCCATCCAGTTTTTTCCTACCTTCGGTTCTAGTTCAAGAGGCACATCTAACTTCATGTTAAACCTACGAAACATTTCATCAGGTAACTGAGCTATTGTTTCCTCTACAGTCTTAACTACAGTACCTTCCTCGTTAGGACACACATCAATGACAGCACTGTCATGCACACTGTTGACTAACATACTCTTGAGGTTTTTCAACCGCATATTTCTTTCGAGCAAGAGTAACGTAGTCTGTACAATGTCTGTGGCTGATGACTGCACGGGATAATTTTTAACCATTGTAAAGTTTGTAATCTTACCAGATGGCAAACGCTTTGTGTTAGGAAACTCAAACTGTCTACCAGAAGGTGTTGTTACATAGCCGTGTGTCATAACCTCAGTNGCAAGTTCACGGTGCCATGATGCGATACCGTTGTATTTAACTAAGAAGTTCTCGTAGTANGCAGCCTCAGAAGGTGTCCTTCCAAAGCCAGTGGCACCAAACAAAGGAGCAAAGGTATGTTCCTTAGCTTGTTGCCGAGTAGTTTCTTGTCCAGCCTTTGTAATGACATCGGCTGTGTAACTATGTACGTCAAAGCCTGTAAGTATTTCCTCCATAGCTATTGCGTCCTTGCTTAACTCTGCTGCAATTCTAAATTCTAACTGAGCAAAGTCAGCCTCAAGAACTGTACCATTTTTCCAACGAGAAGTAAACACTTTCTTTATAGGAAATGTATTACCTCGTGGCATGTTGTGTAGGTTAGGTGAGTCAGATGCCAACCTACCTGTACTAGTTCTATGCTGTGTCATGCGAACGTGTAGCCTACCATCAGGTTTAGTAAAGGTTTGAATGCCATCAACAAACGCAGAGATGTATGTATCAAGGGCAGATAACCTACGTACTTTGAACAGGAAGTCTCTAGCAGTTTCCATATTGTTACTGACGGCAACCTTTTCAAGGAACTCTAGTGTTCTTTTATCTGTCTTGAACCCATGAGCAGCAATGAAAGCATTACCACTAGCCTTAAACTTAAGGCCAGCAACACGTGTGTTAGGTACAAAGATAACACCGGCAGTGTCACACTTAGTACAACGTCGCTTTGCTTTACCTACACTACCATCTTTCTTCTTGGGAAACGAATACCCACGACCCTGACATAGGGTACATTGAAAGACTTGCGTCTTGTAGATAATGTCACTGTGCTTTTCTACTAGGGAGTAGAACTCTTTCTTCTTTGTGTACTTAGGAAACATACCAGCCCAAGTAGATTTATCTTTAGGCTTACGGCTATAGATAACCATGCTCAATTGCTCTGGTGAGGATAGGTTGATAGGCGTATCCCCCATAAGCGTGTGTACCTGCTCCTCAAGAGACTTCACCAGTACATCACGCTCTTCTGTGAACTCCTTACGAACTTCCTCAAGGGCATCTAGGTTAACCTTAAAGCCACGTTGATAGACACGAGCAAGTAGAACACACATGTCGTTAGTTAGATCAATGATAGCGTGTAGTGGAGCATACTCTTCCTTGAACATTTTCTTACGAAGAGTAGAAGACAACTCCTGTGTAGTGCGTACATCCTGTAAGCAGTACTCAAGTAGCTCATCCTTGGGAACCTCATCAACCGATGTACCTTTCTTTAGATACTCAGACAGGGTACTCATCTTCTGATTATCTAAACCGTACCGTTCTGCTACTGCATCAAGAGACAGAGGCTGCTTGACAGCACGTTGCAGCACATACTCCACGAGCAGGGTATCAAACACAGAGCCATCGTACTTGAAGCCACACTCCCACAGCCAGATCAATTCATGCTGTGCATTGTGACAGATCAACATGGTAGACTCATCAAGTAGTTCTTGAAGAGCAGCATGATCCTTTACGTCAGTGTCCACCTCCTTGTGATTAAACCAAAAGTGATACTCTTCACCTGTATCTTTCTTCGCACAGACTAACACTAGCTCATTGCCTGTAGTAAAAGGATCAAGCATAAGCTTACCTTCAGGCGAACGACATACAGTGTTCTCTATGTCTATAGTTAAAATCATTACGCTTCATACCTCGCTGTTAAGGGGTTGAGCATTGTTGAAACTTTACCATGACGACCAGTGAGTTTGTTCTTCACGATGCACCAGTGCCTAGTCCAATCCTCTTCTTCCTGTCCTTCAAAGGTGGGGTTGTTAGTGATACATATCAAGAGGTCAGCCTCAGATGCCTTGCCTGTCTTCGATCCTTCCAGCATAGACATGCTTGCGTTGACCTTACCCTCTGCCTCTGCCGACAACTGAGACATAGCAAAGATAGCTGTGTTGTATTCCTTAGCAATGATACGCAAGCGAATGTANGTAGCCTTGAGTTGCTCNTGCCCAGCGGTAAAGGTTCCTCCGGGCAAGAACTTGTCAGCCATGTCAGCAATCACAATGTCAGGCTTGTAGGCTTTCACTGCCCCTTCCAGCCTGTCTAAGTCCCAGCCTGTAGCATCCGTTAGGTATAGGTTCTCACGTAGCCGAGTCATTCGCTTGTCAGCTACTTCTTTGTTCTTACGTATCTCATGTAAGTCCATGCCGCAACACGCTGTGAGATACCGGCTACCTACACGGGCTGAACGCTCTTCATTTGCCAGCACCATAACACGGGCACCCTGCTCAATGAAGCCACCCGGAGCAGCGCATAGACTAGCGTGACTGCTTGTCTTGCCGGTGTTAGGCCGTGCAGCAGCTACGATAAGCTGACCTGCATTGATACCCGGTATCATTTGAGCAACCGTAGGGATATTGATAGTCCACTTAAACTCCAGATCATTCTGTGCAAGTAGATGTTCAATCTCAATAGGCTCAAAGTCTACCCGCATGGAGGGGGTGAAGTTGTCAGCGTGTTGATCAATGAACTCTCGAACAGGATGCAGGGAAGTGATCTCGCCGTTAGATATCTTGAATGATAGGTCAGCAAGCTGATCAGCAGAAGCCTCACGGTTTAACTGAGTTAGTACATCATGTGCTACCTCCTTAGACAGTGGCTGCTGTACGCCAATCTTCTGAAAGAGACTAGTGAACACATCCTTCTGAGCAGATGTAAGTACAGGGTTGGCTGTAAAGAATAGTGCTTCAAGATCATCCGTGCCTAAGTCTTCGTTGTACTTAAACATAGCGTCATCAAGAACCTTCTTGATTGATCTAGTTTCTTTAGAACGAAACACCCCTTGTCGGGAAAACACTTTGTTGTTGTCGTAAAACTCTTTGTTCAAGAGCGTCTTCATTAAGCCTAGTTCCATACTCATCCTGCAAACCTTTCTAAATAAGCCATGTCCAATGGCAACCTGTATTTGATATCGTCGTGTAAGTTTAACGCAAACACATCAGGAAAGGTAGTCCTAAGTGTAGACGTAATCTGTAATGTCTTTCGCTTGGCATCAGGATCAAGGGCAACAACGATCTTAGAGTATGGCTTAAGGTAATCAATGTAGGGATCAAGTAGGTTTGTACCTAACAAAGCAAAGCCTACCAGATTTTCCATCTCACCAACCACTGATGCCGAGACACAATCCTCCACCACCACCGCAATCGTACCTTCGCCGTATACATACGGGACTTGCGTTTCACCATAGCGTTTCCACTTTGAGGAGTACCTAGCATTTCCACCAACAAGACGGCCAGTTGCATCGACAACTTTTCTCTCCTTCTTAACTAGAAAGACCACACGATCTTCCTTCACATCGTATCTAGTATCGACACGCTTGGCATTCAAGGCATATTGCTTGAGCCAAGTAGTCATGGATGAGTGCGTCCTTGTCCAATGATCAGGTTCAAAGAACACAGCGTCCTTGCGCTTAGTGTTTTCTTTCATGTTACTCAAGTCAGCTATCGTGATAGGTCTATCAGACTTACCTGATAACCTACAAGTATTCTTATAACAGTTATATAGTATACCTCCTATGCCTCTGGTTACAGTAAAGGTGTTGCGGCCACCACATGCTGGACAATCCCCACGATGGGAGGTATCCACGTTCAGTGTTAGTTGATCTAGTGTAGCTTGTAAAGACATGTCCCTACCTATAACTGAAGTGCATTATAATGCCACTGAAGTATATCACAAGTATGGCTGTGTTCAACACAATTAATGCACGGTCGAACCACAATAACCCTACCAGTAACCAAAGCAGTACCCCACTAGCCATGATGAACAGGTTGTAAGGCACGATCTCAAACGAATTAAACACGGCACCAACAATAATTGTGAAGGTAGCCAACCACTTAATGTACCAACTCAAGTCATGTGTTGGTGTTTTCTTTTTCACTTCACACTCCTATTCGTTAAGTTGAAAGTTACGTTTAGCTGCTGCATTCCTAGCTTGATCTACACTGATCCTAGTGTAAGGCGTGAGACTAGCACGACTCTTGTGCCCACTGAAGGACATCATCTCGTTGTCCGTAGCCCCATGATTAGCTAGGTCAGTGAGTACAGTACGCCGAATGTCTCTGAACTGTAGCTTATCAGGTATGTTAGCAGCACGAGCTAACCTCCTGAAAGTATGGCGTAATCCACTCTCAGTGTAAGGCTCCATAGTATGGGGGTTGGGTACAACCCAAGGTTGAAATGAATAGTACTCCTTTTGTTTTATGATCATGTGCTTAAGATTATCTGAGATGGGGATGCCGGGGATATGTTCTCTAGTTTTTTCAATGGACTCTCGCACATATAGTTGCTGCTCTAAATCAAAGTTTTCCCATTGTACTAGGCGCATATCCCCAGCCCGTTGACCTAGCTCTGCATTGATGCGTATGAGTAGGCCAATGTTTCTCCACTTGCTCTCAGCAAAAGCTGTCTTGAGTATAGTCTCGAAGTCAGTGTTAGTCCACACAGTATGTCGTGGCGCAGCTTGCATTCGTTCAACCAGTGACCAAGGGTTCTTGTCTAGCAGGTCATGCTTAATCAACACGTTCCATGCTCGCACTGCTACCTGCACTGTGTAGTTAGCAGCACGAACACC
>JGI24003J15210_10001222_pt1 | contig 11182 bp, 7 predicted proteins | sample LinPmetageLP28_FD_15210 | JGI IMG/M metagenome (IMG submission 15210)
GCTTCAAACACCCCTGATAAAAATGAGTAATAGAAAAACAGCGCATGATGTAGATGCATCGTTAAAATCACACGAGGCAAAATGTGAAGAAAGATGGAAAAGTATATTCAAAGAAACAGCAGAGATAAAACAAGAAATGAACGATCTAAACGGAACGCTAAGAGTAGCAATGTTTGGAACATTTGGTTTTATGTCAACGCTTTTAATAGCTTTTTTAACAGGCGTAGTAGCAATATAATGCACGTATCAGACGAAGGTTTTGAGCTTATAAAACATTTTGAAGGTTGTGAACTTACGGCATACAAATGTGCTGCAGGTGTATGGACTATTGGTTATGGTCATACTAAGGATGTGCAAGAAGGCGATGTATGGTCTGAGGAAAAATCAGACTTTATGTTGTTTCGTGAGTTAGAAGAAGAGTATGAACATTATGTTAATTCTCTTGTTACTGTACCAATAAATCAATGTCAGTTTGATGCTTTATGTTCTTGGGTATATAACCTAGGCCCAGCTAATTTAAAAAGTTCAACTTTGTTAAAAAAATTAAATGCTGGAGAATACGAAGATATTCCAAATCAAATAAAACGCTGGAATAAAGCTACTGTAAATGGTGAAAGAAAAGTTTTAGCTGGCCTTACTAGAAGAAGAGAAGCAGAGGCTTTAATGTTTGAGGGAAAACCTTGGGAACATATATAAAATGGCTTTACAAAAAACAATATTTAAACCAGGGATAAACAGAGAGGGAACTGACTATAGTAATGAAGGCGGTTGGTTTGATGTTAATCTTGTTAGATTTAGAAAAGGCTTGCCTGAAAAATTTGGGGGTTGGGCAAAACTTACAACNGATACTTTTTTAGGAACATGTAGAGCCTTGCATGCTTGGGTTTCTTTGGGNGGTGATAAGTTATTAGGTTTAGGAACAACTTGGAAATACTACGTTCAACAAGGTNATGTTTTTTATGATATTACACCCATACGATCAACCGATTTAAACGTTACTACTTTTGCAGCAACAAACGGCAGTGCAATTATTACAGCAACAGATACAGCTCANGGAGCNGTTANTNATGATTTTGTAACCATAAGCAATGCCGTTAGTTTAGGTGGATTAATAACCGCTGCTGTTTTAAATACAGAACATCAAATAACCTCTGTTACTACCAACACATATACTTTTGTAACTTCTGCTACAGCTAATGGTAGTGATACAGGTAATGGCGGAAGTGCAACAGATGCAGCCTATCAAATAAACGTAGGTTTGGATGTTTACGTTCCATCTACGGGTTGGGGCGCAAACAACTGGGGTGAAGGAACTTTTGGGTCTGTTACTGCTTTAAATGAAACAGGACAATTAAGATTATGGTCACACGACCACTTTGGCGAGAACCTTATTATTAATGCTAGAAATGGTGGTATTTATAAGTGGACAGAAAACAATGGCGTAACAACAAGAGCGGTTGAGTTATCTGGTATATCTGGAGCCAATTTAGTACCTACCAAGGGTATTCAAGTTATTGCATCTGAAAAAGATCGTCATTTAATTGTATTAGGATGCGATCCTATTGTTGGAAGCGCTCGCTCTGGAACAATTGATCCGATGCTAATTGCTTTTTCCGACCAAGAAAACGACTTGCAGTTTGAACCTTTAATTACCAATACAGCAGGATCTTTAAGACTATCNTCTGGCTCTNCTATTATTGGAGCTAACAAGTCTCGTCAAGAAATATTGGTTTGGACAGATACTGCTTTATACAGCATGCAGTTTGTTGGACCGCCATTTACTTTTGCTGTTAACTTAATTAACGAAGGTACAGGTCTAATAGGGCCTAAAGCATCTGTTACAGCTCCAACTGCTGTTTTTTGGATGAGCTACAATAATTTTTACGCTTACAACGGTACAGTCCAATCTTTGCCTTGCAGCGTTCAAAATTACATTTTTTCAGATATTAATTTAANTCAATCTTTTAAAATTAACGCTTTTACAATTNNNGATAAAAGTGAAGTNGGTTGGTTCTACTGTTCAGCATCTTCAANAGAAATAGACAGATACGTTATTTATAATTATGCAGATCAAACTTGGATATATGGNTCTTTAAGCAGAACAGCTTGGCTAGATTCTGGTATTGAAAACTATCCACGTGCTGTTAGTAGCGGATATGTTTACCAACAAGAAGTTGGTTTTGACGACGACGGCACGCCGATGACAAATGTGTTTATTGAAAGCTCCGACTTTGATATAGGAGACGGCGAACAATTTAGCTTTATTAGAAGAATTATTCCAGATTTTAAATTCTTATCTAACTCAGATGCAGGTAAAGTTAATATAGTTGTTAAAACAAGAAACTTTCCAGGAGATTCTTTAACAACAAACTCAACCAATTCTATTAGCTCTACAACGCAACAAGCCAATATTAGAGCAAGAGGGCGTCAAGCCGTTTTAAGGTTTGAGTCTGACGATGACGATACAACAGCAAATACAAGCGTAGGATGGAGATTAGGAGCTACAAGACTAGACGTAAAAACAGACGGTAGAAGATGAGTAAAATCCTTCAGTCTCAACTGCCGTTGGCTTACGGAGAGACGACTTCTGTTGACGTTTTTAATAGACTTGTCAGAATTTTAGAGATAAACTTAGGATCAGTAGACCCTGATAATACTTTACAATTATCAACTNCTCAACGTGANCAATTGAACTTTAATATTGGCACGCTAATCTTTAATACTACAACCGAAGTGTTGCAAGTATATAACGGGNATGAGTTCCTAGATTTAGGAATCCCCGCAAATCCTCAAGGATACCAAGCTAAAGCTTTAGTTGGGAATGTATCTGTAACTACAAATGGGGATGTAACAATAAATTTAGGATCATCTTTATATGGCTGGGATATTGAACAATATTACAACTAAGATGCTAAAATAACATATGGAACAAGGTATGCTGAACAACAGACAACAAGAACAACTCCAAGGAATCGCTGCTTTAGGCAGAAATGAAGACACTTATCTAGCTCACGTAGCCCCAGATGAGATGGTCGTACCTGCTCAAGCTTTACGCGATAACCCCCTTTTAAAAGTAGCAATCGAGAAATCTATTTCGAATTACGGGATTGATCCAAATCAATTCTTAGTTGGAAATGGCGGTATGGATTTAAACCCTTTAACGGGTCTACCTGAGTTTGGCTTTTTATCTAAAATTTGGAAAAAAGCTAAAAAAGTAATTAAAAAAATAGCTCCTATAGCATCTGTTATACCTGGTCCTTGGCAGCCATTTGCTGCTGTTTACCAAAAAGGTAACGCTTTAAATAATATAGCTAAGGGTGACGGCGGAATCGGCGATCTATTAACGTTAGGTGCTGGCGGTAGTCAAAAAATCTTTGGCGAAGGCGGAGCTTTAAAAAATATTAGTTCTGGTGGTTTTAAAACGATGGGTGGAGGTTTTACAGACGCACTTAAAAATATTGGTCAAGTTGATAAATTAGATAAGCTTGGAAATGTTGTACAAGGGGAAACTGTATTTAATCCATTTAGATATAGCGCAGGGCTAGGTAAAACATACGCGGAAAATCAAAAACAAGGATACGGCGGCATATTTAGTAACGTAGGCGGAGCTGATACGGCTGGAGGGCAAGCTTTTAACGCTATTACCTCTGGAGGAAATCCAGTTAACAGTATGATAACTGCTGGTTACACACCTGGAATGGAAGGCGGGATGATGCCAACTTCTAATCAAAGTGGTGGCGGAGATATAACTAATTGGCTAAATAACAACTTTGATACAAGTGATAGAACAATGATAAATGGCCAAGTAGCTATAAGATCAAATGACGGTAACTACTATACCGAAGAACAAGCAAAGCAGATGTATAATCAGCAGTCTCAACCTCAGACTCAACAACAAGGCGGCATTTTAGATTTTTTAAGCAGAAAGTTTTTGCCTCAGTCAGTTGAAGACGCTCTGCAAGGAAGTGATGGAACTATCAATCCAGGTAGTTTTTTAAGTAGAAAACTTTTACCTCAATCAGTCGAGGATGCTTTTCAAGGAAGTAACTCTGGAATAATGGGCTTATCAGCTTTGGCGGCTAAAATAGCTTACGACTCAGCAAAAGAAAGAATGGGAGGTATGGCAGAAACTCCTAAAGTAACAATGGATCAATTAGGCAGATATGAAATGGCTAAGAATCTAGGAACAGGCGGCAGTAGAGAAGACTTTGGTTTAGCTCCTGCACCTGTAGCTTTAAATTTTGCTTACGGTGGCGAAGCTAGACAATACTTCAACAAAGGCGGTTTAGCAATGGTTGAAGAATTAGACATGCGTGATGGAGGCGAATCAGATGGACCAGGTACTGGGACTTCAGACGATATACCTGCGATGTTAAGTGATGGCGAGTTTGTAATGACTGCCAAAGCAACAAGGGGCGCAGGCTCCTTTGACGTGAACAAAACAAAATCTGGCATAGAACTTATTAAAGGTGGAAGCGCTTCACGTGAAAAAGGCGTAGAAAACATGCGTGAATTAATGAATATTTTTGAGGCAATATAATGGCAACTCCAATGAATCCTGTTTTACAAGGCTTAGACAGAAGAGAGGTTATATCTGACCCAGCTTTAAGAGAACTATATTTTGGCTCTTCAGACTACCAAGGTTTAATTCCAGGAGCTCAAAGCGCTGCTCAAAAATATTTAGACATGGGTCCATCTATGAGAGGGACAGCTGGTCTGTCGCCGCTTGAGTCAGCAGCAATGCAAAATGCTTATGCTGGAATCGGAGGATATAAACCATATTTAGAAGCTCAAGAAAAATCCATTCTTGGCGGTATGGATCTTCTTAGCAAAGAAAGGGGTTTAATAAATGAAGCGATAGGCGCAACCAGAAGATCTGGAGAAATACAACAACCTTATTTTTCTCAAGCAGAACAACAATATGGGGCTGGTCTTGGCGACTTAATGGGGAGTCTTGGAAGACAAGGACCTTCAGCTAGAGATTATCAAAGAGCTTCTTTACAAGGATTTGACCCAAGAAGTTCTGCTGCCTATTACAATCCTTTTGAGCAGCAAGTTGTACAACAAACAATTCAAGATGTAATGAAGGGTGGGGCTCAGCAAGATATAGCCGCTAGAGCAAGAGACATACAATCAGGCGGAGAATCTGCATTTGGCTCTAGAGCTAGACTTAGCGCGGGTGAGAGACAAGCATCTTTAGGTAGAGGTCTTGGCGAAGCTTTGTCAAATATACGTTCAGGCGGCTTTAATACAGCCCAACAAAGAGCGATGGATGAGTCTAGATTTAGCAGAGGAGCCTTGGAAAGAGCTGGTACAACAGAAGCAGGATACGGCCAAACTTTAGCGGGCGCAAGACGTGGATATGCTGGAGACATGTTAGGTATAGGCCAACAAAGAGGAAACCTAGCAAGGGGTATTGGTTCTGATATAGCAGGATATGGACAACAGCTAGGAGGCGTAGGCGGAAGAATGGCTGGATTTGGAAGTCAGTTAGGCGGCTTGGGACAAAGCTATCAAAATCTTGGCCAGCAAGAAAGGCAAGAATTAATGAATCTAGGAGGAACAGCGAGAGGCTTGAAAGAGACTCAGCTAGGAAGAGAATATGATTACAGAGAAGCTCAAAGACAAGATCCGATGAAGGCTATGTCATATGTACAGGGATTTGCTCCTCAATATCAAGGAAGTTCTACTCAAGTTAATAAAGTATACGGTATGCCTGTTGATCCAGCTCAATATGGATTAGGCGCAGGCTTGGGAACATATGCAAGCCTTTATGGCAATCAAAATCAAAATCAAGCTCAAGGATAAGGAAGTCAATAATATGAATGTACTTCAAAGGAGAATGTTTCAAGAAGGTGGGCCTTCAGATAAACTGATTCAAATAAAACCAGTAAACTCTGAGCTTATACGCTATTACGTACAACAAGGTTACAGTCCTTTAGAAATACAAGAAGTTTACCCAGCAGCCAATCTTGGAATTATTGAGAAGATAGCTCGAGAAGAAGGTGGCAGTTTAAATCCAGCAGTGTCTTTAGGTGAATCTTTTACAGGTTCCCCAGTTGTTACTCCAGAGCAAAGATCAAATATTATTCCTGAAAGCATTTCGACTCCACTTGGAAATTTATCTTTTGAGCGGTCAGCAGAGCCAGAGCTTCCTAGAATGGAAGACGTTAGCGTTGTTCCTAAAGGTGTTAGAGATTATATAACAAACGCTGGCAGCGTTTTAGACAGAGCTAACCTCATTAGGGGGTTAGGCGTTAGCTTTAACATGTCTGAAGCAGAGGCAAGCTCAGCAATAGATATGGTAACTGGATCAATTGTTCCAGAGATGTCTGGCGTAGACGCTCCAGAATTACCTGGCCTTGAAGACGTGATGACTGGCGAGCAGGCTCAAGTTGCTACTTCTACTTTGGGGCCAAATCAATACAGAGCAAGTAACGGCAAAGTTTACGAAATAGACCCAAATAAGTTTTTAGATCAATTAAACATAGAAGATTCAAGAATAATAGGCGGATTGCTGATGAATCCAAATGTTGAATATGGGTCAAACCTTGCTTCAATTGTTGAGGGAGCGGCTACCAGAAGATCTTCTACTCTTGTTCCAGAAGAAAATATAAGAGTAGGTCAAGGCATACAAGGCTTAAATGCTGCAGAGATTTTACAGTCTGGAGCAAAACTTGGAGTAGATACTGCAAAAGAAGGAATAGAATCTTTATACAATATTGCAAGAGCTCCATTTACAAATCCTACTATTGCTGGGATATTTGGATCTAGAGACAGAGCTAGGGAGCTGAGAAAATCAGGAGCTGGCGATAGAGTTAATTTATTTGAAACTGGTTTAGATGATGTAAATTTAAACAATCCATTTAGGGCAGCACAGACTCTCGTTACAGGCGGTCTTGATGAATATTTCAAAACTGGCGGAGAAAAACCAGAGACTTTAGATACAATTGTTAGGGAATCATCAATAGGGGAAGTGGCAACACCTATTGAAGATGAAATAGGCAAAGACTTACAAAACCTTGAAAATCAACAAGAAGCAGACAAAGCAACTGCCGAAGCTGCTGGTAGCGAAGTTGTAAATGCTGAAAAGGTGGGTGCCGAAGAAGTAATTACTGAAAATGCTGAAGATTTAGATGAAGGCGAGAAAGGCGATAAAAGTGAAGAGCAGCAAAAATCAGATGCGACGCCTAGCGTCGTATCAGCAGCAAGCAGTCCAGAACAAGTTGGAAGCGTATTTAATAATCAAAATTTTATTAGATATGTTGCTAATTTATCTAAAGGATTGGCAAAAGCTGGGAGTTTGGGAGAAGGAATAGCTTTAGGTTCTGCATTGGCTGCTGAAGAACGTGGCTTGAGAGATCTCGAGAAGCAAAGTTTAGATCAAGAAGTTTTATTAAAAGAAATTGAAAGTGGAAAAATGGACTTTAAAGATAGAAAAGATATTTACGAAACTGAAGCCAAAATGGCCACAAGTATTTTAGATTACAACAACGCTGTAGCCGCTCAAGAGTTAGCAACATCGGTCATTGATTTTGCAAATGGTGATAAAAACCTTGCTTCATTTGCATCAAAAATAGGGGCAACATTAGATGATGTAAAATCAGCGGCTGGAATAAAAGATTTAACAAAAGTTAGTCAGCTAAGCAACACCAAAAGAGCGCAAATAGCTCTTACTATCTTGACAAATAGAAACATTAAAGAAATATTGGGAGAGTCAGGAAGAACTATATCAAATATTGATAGAGATATAGCAAAAAGAGTTGTTGGAAGTCTAGAGATATTAAAGCTTGACAATATTGCAACCTTAAAAGCAACACTACAAGATAATATTAGAAGCATTGTTGAAAAAAGAAATGAAGCTCAAAGAAATATTGATGCTTCTGTTAGATTCTTAGCGCCATATGATCCTAACATCTTAAAAAGAGATTCAGAGTTATTTCAAATTTTTCAAAAAGAATTAGGAGTCGCTCCTCAAGGAGACTTTTCACCAGCTAATCCAGCTTTTAATATTGATATGACGGGTGAGTTTAATCAATGAACACCTACAATATAAAACTGACGGATGATATTACTATCCCAGTCAGAGCAAATTCTCCTGAAGAAGCGCAAAGAATTATTAGAGCTGAAATGGTTAAAAGAGAAGCTTCACCGCTTTTCGATAAAGTCTATTTTGATTATGAGACAGGAATTAATGTACCAAGACTAAGAGCGGCTCTTGGCAGACAAGAAAAAAAAGAAGAAAAAGAAAATGTTTTAAGAGCTTATGTTGACAGCTCTGGATTTACCGAAACAACCAAAGGCGATTTTGCTATTACTCCAGAAGGGCAAAGAGCTCTTGCCGACAAAGGTTTACTAGATAGAGAAAAAATATCTGATAAAAATATTGTTATAGAGGAAAATAAATTTGGAACTGCTGGAGACTTTGCAGATTTTTCTGGAGCTGTTGGCCCAATTTTTGGAGCCATAGCAGCCTTAAGTCCTCAGCTAAGAATTGCAAAAGGTATTCAATATTTTTTTAAATCGCCGATGGTATCAAATGCTATCGCAGCTGGACTTGGTTCTGCGGGTGGTAAGGCGGCTGAAGAAAGCTTAGATTTAGCCCAAGGCTATCAAGAAAAAGATGCAAATGAATTAGCTGATCTTCTTAAATTTGAATTTGGGGTTGGATCTGTCGCTCAAGGAGTTGGTGATATAGGAATGAAAGCTGTTGGAGCTTTCTTTGGTAGAAAAGCTCCAATTGAAAACATCAGAGATGCCTGGGCTGCAAATAAAGGCGTCAGTCTTGATGATGTGTATAAACTAGAAGAAAAACTTGGCAAGTTTGTAACTGAATCTGATCTTAAAAAAGCAATTAAAAGAGGAGAAATAAAGCCGTTAAATGCAAAAGCTGTATTAGGTCAAAGAGTTACAGGTCGAGCGCTCCAAGCAAGGTTTCAAGGAGCTGGAGAAACTATTTTTGGTAAAACTAAAAGAGAAAAAACAATTATTGATTACAATCTTGATGCTTTAAACCAGTTAAAAAATAAAATTGCAGATAAAAGAGCCAAGCTAAATTCTTATTCTGATTTTGCAGAATCAGATTCTAGAGTTATATCTGAGCTTAAAGCCAGAAGAGCGGAATTAGACAAAGCAGAAAGCAGCGTTCAAAATGAATTAACAAGATTACTTACAGATTTAAGCGAAGAAACGGCTGGTTTCAATTCTGCAATAATGAATGCTGGCACACCAGGAAAAAAAGAATTAGGTCAAAATGTTCAAGATACAATATCGGCGGCATATAAAGCAATGATGGATGACCAAAGATTAGGTTACAAAAAAATAGGAGACAGTTTAAAAAAATTAAATCCAGATTACACCATTAATATGAGTGATGTAGGGGTTCAGTTAGATGAAATATTTACTAGAGGCAGAGGAATAGGAATAGGAGACATACCAAACCCAATAATAAAATTAAGAAATGCAATAGAAGAAAATGCAGAATTTACTTTAAAAGATTTAGTAGAAGATAGAAAAATAATTAGAGGGCTAAAAGACCTCAAAGATCTTACAGGCGATGCTGGAGAAGCTGTTACAAGCTCTTTAAAAGCTTTGGATGATAAAATTGAAAACTTGCCAAACAATTTGCATTCTATAAAAGGTAGCAAAGAGGAAGTTATAGAGATTATTAACGCTTTGAAAAAACAAAACGCAAGTTATGCAAACAGCCTTAAACCATTTGATAAAGCAAAAGTTCAAAAAATAATGAGTAATAAAGAAATTGATGCTGATGACGTTTTCAATGTTATTTTTAACGGCAAAGAAATTGGAGATGCTAAAGCTATAATTCAAGCCATTCCATCCGCTAAAAGAGCAGCATTACAACAAGGTCTTTTAAGAAGATATTTAAAAGAACAAATTAACAGCTCTGTTCCTGACCCCATAACTGGTATTGTCAATCCAGTTCAATTTGCAAACAAAGTTCTTAAAAACAAAGAAGTTTTATCAGAATTTCTTGGGCCACGAGCAAGTCAGTTTTTTCAAACAATAGAAGATTTTTCTAAACTTAGACCCAACCTATCTGCCAAAGAACTGACAGATGTTGCCGATGAGCTTGCAGGCAGAATACCTCAGATGGAAGCAATGTCTGGAGCTGGAACACTTAATTATCCACCCAGCTTTAACAGATTTGTAGAAGCGTTAAAAGAAAAAGCAGAAACAAGTGCTCAATCTTTAGAGATACAAAAATCAAATATCTTTACAAGATTAGAGTCTGCCTCGCCCGAAGAAGTAGCAAAAATAGTCTTTAGACCCAAATCTTCAGAAGACATTTTAAGAGTTAAAAATTTAGTAAGTGATGAAGCTTTTCTTGATATACAGGATCAAGCTTTGGAACAAATATTAAAAGATGGCGTTCAAGAAGGAAGCAACAAGCTTTCTGATATATTCAAACCTGGAAATTTAGAAAGAGCTTTACGTTCATACGACAATGAAACTTTGACAGCGATGTTTGGCAAAGAAATGACTCAATCTTTAAATAATTACGCAAGACAGCTAAGGGTAACTGTACAAGATGAGATTACAGGTGGCGCTGGTAGCTTGGTAGCTGGAGCTCTTGCTTTAAATGTATTTAACGTAGCTCTTTGGCCAACCGTTGCTATGATGGGTCTTTACAAAACAGTATTTTCTAACCCAAGAATAGTTGGCATGCTTGCTAAAACAGACAAAAGCTCGATTGCTGAAGTTGTAAAATTTGTTGCAAATACTATTAAGTTTGGTGGCATTAGAGGTTTGGCTGTAGAAACAGGTGATGGAGCAGACGCTTTCAGCAGAGAAGTTGAAAAGCTTCAACAAAGCGAAGAGGGTCAAGAGGCTCAAGGTATATTAGAAACTTTAAAAGGCGGTATACAGTCAGAAGTTAAAAAATTACAAACACCTACACTTGAAGGATTACCAGAAGTTGCTGCTGTAACGCCACCTCAATCTCAAGGAGTTATAAGCCAAAGTTTATTAGGCGGATCGCCAGCTAATATGGATATTGCTCAAAGTTTAGGAAGACTANCCTAGTCTTTAATTAAATAAAGTTCCCAGTTATTTCTTAACACGTCTAACCAATCTTCTATAGGCATTACAGCAACTTTACTGTTGTCTGGTTCCCACTCAGGATTAATTGCATGCAAAGGAATACACACCCTAATAGGCT
>JGI24003J15210_10001225_pt1 | contig 11167 bp, 11 predicted proteins | sample LinPmetageLP28_FD_15210 | JGI IMG/M metagenome (IMG submission 15210)
GTTGTTGGTGCGGGTGTTGTAGTGGGTGCTGGTAGTGCCAATGCGGTAGTGATGATGTGTTCCGCTGGTTCTGTTATGCCTTTGCTCTCAGCATACATTTGTAATGCGGCCAACAGTATCTCTGGTGCCAACAGATCTGTTTCCTTTAGTGCTATCTGATACAGTAGCAAATCACTTGTTTCATTGATCTCTTTTATGTGTTTGGTGTTTGTTTGTTTCATATATTCCTTTTGGTGCTACTCGTATTTATTATACTGTCTTNTGTGGTGTGTGTAAAGCGGTTTTTTAACACGACATCTCAAATTACGATAAAAGATGCCGTGCTGTGCTGTGCTTTTTAATAGTGCCTCTGACATCAACGTAACATATGAAAGCAATCATTGATGTCAGCGACTGTGTTAGTATACTGTCTTGTGTGGGGTTTGTCTAGTGTTTTTTAACACGACACCTCTGCTCAATTGGCTTGGTAGAGATGCCGTGCTGTGTGTGACATACTTTTACAGTGTTATTATACAGTCTGAATGTGGTTCCTGTCAACCGTTGCGACAGCGTGTTTAAATGCTGATATGTTGAGCCTGCCTGAATGTGAGTCACACTGTCGCTTAAAGTGTCAATTCTGGGCTCATTCTGGGTTAGATCCTGCTCTATTCTACCCATTACCATCTGATTGCCTTTACCATTCTTTACCATCTCCTTCTGATAACAGTGCGACAGGATGGCTCATTCTGGCTGACACCGTGCCTCAACCGTGTAAACTCTCTCACCATTGTGGATTGGTAGACAGAGTAGACGCGGTGATGAAGCCGTGGGGGCTAGGCTATTGTGTTGCTGATCCGTGCTCACGAATGCGGGAGCATCTAGCCTNGGGTTGATTGTTTGTAAAATCTGGCTCACGGTGGCTACGGTGGTAAATTATCTGACAGAAAGTATGTGGCTGGTNCAATTATCTGACTGCTTACATATGTGGCCCAAAAAAAACTGCGTTTGGTAATATGTGTGTAACCTCGATGATTCACGACCACCTTTTAAGTTAATGGCTCCCGTCCAGATTAAATACTGTCGGATCCTGGTTATTGACTCCTTTGTCATCTGTATTGCCATACTCCAGGATCCACACAGTTAAATACAGTCATGCCCGCTGGAAGAACCATACCCAACACTTTTGTAACCGCATACTCCGGACCCCGTTCGGGCCGTGCCAAAAGCAGACGTTATGGTAGAAAGCGTGTGAAGACCCAAAGGATCGGGCTCAGGGGCCGGGTCATCAGGGCCAGCAGATAAAAAATTGGGCAAAAAAAATTTGCTTAACGCAACCCCTAAACCATAGGAGGAGTAAATCATGAGAAAGAAAAAACCCGCTAAGAAAACACGAGGTGGCAAACGTGGTGGCAAAAAAAGAAGACGTTAATTGGTTGGAGTACTTTGCTTCAATCACAGCAGTGTGTCCATGGAGCAAAGGCTACTGGCTCAAACAAAAAATTGATGTGCAACGCTGGAGGGGTGAGTCCCAGATCACACCCCTAGGGGATAATGTGGCACGCATGTGGCTACATCCAAATGCCAGTGGCAGGACACTGTGCAACATACACTACAGATTGAATGAAGACAGGCCCACAGAAGAGTGGCTGTATTCACATCCGCAGTACCGGGGTCATTCAGCACCCACACCCATTCTGATACAACAGGATCTAGAGACATTAAATAGTGCAAGGAAAGGAAAAAAACAACTGCATGGCCAAATTAAACAAACCATTTAGAACACCGGGCAAATCAAAAAAATTTGCGGTAAAAGTGCGTAATCCTAAAACAGGCAACGTAAAAACTGTGAGATTTGGTGATCCCAAAATGAGAATAAAAAAATCAAACCCGGCTCGTAAACGCAGTTTCTTGGCAAGGCACCGATGTGCAACACCAGGACCAAAAACAGGAGCACGTTACTGGTCGTGCAAAGCATGGAGATAGTATGAAAAAAGGATTTCACAAGACCGCAGACGGTAGAACAGCACGTAAAGGACTGTACTACTATGCCAACAAGAGAAAGAAAGCAGGTAAAAAACCCATTGCCCGAGGCAAAAAAGGTTATGTAACCAGAGCGGCAGTCACAAGATCAGCAAGGACGGCCAAAAGATAATGGAGAGCGACAGTGGCAGGTATCAAGACCCACAAGGGTCAAAAGACACAGCACAGCAAGTGCTATGCAAAAGGACAGCAATGGATACCTTGCAAGGTGGTGCAACGCAAAAGATTCGGCCACGGCACCAGAACTTTTATAGCCGCACAGTCGGTACAGACCGGAGAGATATACAAAAACCATCAGGGACTAACAGCTCCGTGGCATTCGATACAGTTTACATCAGCCAAACCAGAGACGTTGGACTAGTGGACGATTGGATGAACCCATGGCCCATACCAGGAGAAAAATTAATCAACACAATCAAGGAGACTTATGACAAAATCAAAAAGCGTTTCAGCACCTAGAGGATATCATTGGATGAAAAAAGGTTCATCCCTAAAATTGATGAAGGGTGGATACAAGCCGCACAAAGGTGCAGTAAAAAAAGCAAAATTCACAGTTGCAAAATCACACAAGAGTTACTAGTGCCCGAGGCTGACACCACCAGATGTGTCATCATAGGCAATGGACCCAGCAGGCATCTCACACCATTAGAACAGATCAATTGCACCACATTTGGTTGCAATCAACTGTACAGAGAATACCAACCCAGCTATCTGTTGGCACAGGACAAGGAAGTTATACATCAGATGCAACTGGATCGTGTGACAGAAGCAGTGTATGTGCCGCAACACAGTTATAGAATATTCAGAGACAGTACATACACCACGTTACACAACATGAAAGAAATAAAATTTCCACACACCAGAATGAATTCATGGTTAACAGGAGAACAAGCCATAGTGATGGCCGCACAGTTGGGTTACACACAAATGGATCTAATAGGATTTGATGGAGGCAACGAAAGCATATACCGTGAACCACAGGCACAAGCACAACCGCACCGTGAACGATATACACGCACATTAAAAATGATCCAAGAATATTTTCCTAAAATTAAAATCACAGTGGATCAATACTTTACCAGCAGAGGTTAAATACGAGCGTGGACAACCGCAAGGCCCACTGCTGTCTAACAAGTTAGGCTATTTGGTAGAGATACAAGTCTACAAGCAAAGAACGTTCATTGCTAGTAGGGAGAACCGCAAGGCCCCAAACACATTAACACAATTCCCAGCGTTTTATTATAACAACAACTAAACTACAAGGAGACCATTAATATGGCATTAGTAGCAAACGCAGGAACATCAGTATCGAATTCATTCGTAACTATGTTCAGCGATGATGTAAAACAAGCGTACCAACAAACATCATCAAATTTAGTTGACGCAGTTAGAGTTGTAAGAAACGTAACTGGTTCAACTTACAAGTTCCACAAACTATCGAAAGGTGGTTCAATCAAAAACAAAGCTAGATTCGAAGATATCACAGCTATGTCTGATTCGAGCAAATCTTTTGCAGGTTCGGGAGCTTACACTGGTAGCACAGCACAGAACAGTGTTGTAACTACTACACTTAACAATTACCATTCTGGTGAATATATCGACGACATGGATATGTTTAAAACAAATATAGATCTGAGAAACACGTTCGCAGGAGCGATTTCTTCAGGTTTAAACAGAGCGGTAGACCAAGAGATCATCGATGCATTAGATGCCTCTGCACCAACTACACAGGTGACAGCAGGATCTGGATTAACTAAAGCAAAATTTTTAGAAGTCCACGAAGCGATGAATGCTCTTTCAATTCCAACTAACGACAGATGTATAATCATCTCTCCGCAAGCCTTAACAGATCTTTTAACAGATTCTAACTTGGTTACAGCGGCAGATGGTTTAGTATCTAACACTGCATTGACTTCAGGATACATTCCAAATGTATTCGGTTTCAGAGTGATTATGTCAACTCTTTTAACAAAAAATTCTGTTCAAAGAGATTGTTACGCAATTCACAAAGATTCAGTAGGTCTTGCATTAGCATCTGACATTACGACAAGAATCGATTATGTAGCTCAGAAAGCGAGTCACTTAGTACTGGGTACTATGTCTGGTGGAGCAACAGCAATCGACGTAGACGGAATAGTTAAAGTGGAGGTTACAGAGTAATATCTGTTTAACTTCGCAGTTCATTTAAGGCAGGCCTTCATTGATTTGGGGGCCTGTCTTTTTTTATACCCGATAAATAGTTTACAATAGTTTACAAAAAGGAACCATTCATGGCTGAAAGTAAAGTTTCAATATCAAATCAAGCACTAACCAAATGCGGGGCCGCAACAATAAGTTCATTTACGGACGGATCACACGAAGCAAACGTGTGTTCAACCATGTATGACAACGTTAGAAACGGATTGTTGTATTACACATTTTGGAATTTTGCTGTAACAAATCAAGCATTAAGCAAATTATCATCAACACCAACAAACACAAAATATCAACACGTGTTTAGTTTACCAGGTGACGTTATAAGAATCAAAGGATTTTTTGATTCAGACGGAATGTATGCAGAAGATTATTCAGTTGAAGGTGCACAAGTATTTTCCAATGAAAAAACATTATTCATAGAGTATGTAAAAAACATTGTGGAAGATGACATGCCTGTATTTTTTATAGAAACATTAATAGCCAAAGTGGCATTAGAAATAAATGAAGCCATAACAGGTGTTGGCACTCTATCAAACAGATTGGCTGGAGACTATGAAGCCAAACTGAGAGCGGCAAGAATAGCAGATGGACAAGAAAATCCACCTCATAACATAGTACCTCCAGGCAGATATGTTGAAGCACATTTAGGTAATACAGGTCTGACCAATAGAAGGTTAAGACACAGTAATACCTAACAATGACAATAAGAAAATATTCGCAAACTAATTTTACACAGGGCCAAGTAGGACCAAATATTTTTGGTCGTAATGACACACCCATTTACAGAGCAGGATTGGCTGAGCTGGCTAATTTTTTAATATTACCACAAGGTGGTATACAAAAAAGAAGAGGCTTTCAATTTATCACAGGAGATCCCGACAACAGCACAACACCAGATGGATCAACATCACTTACCACAGCAGGATTTCATCCATCGTCTAGATTAATTCCTTTTAAATTCTCAGATGGACAAGAGTATGTGTTGATATTTGAACCAGCACACGACAGTGATGCGGCAAAAATACACATCTATTTTCAAGATGTAAGACAGAGAGTGCTTACAAACGGAACAAGCGGTGATGTTTTTCCAATTACAACTTCAAACATAGCAGACATAAGATTTACACAAAGTTTTGATTTCATGATATTGTGTCACAAGGACATAAGCCCCATGCAACTTGTTAGAGGTAGTACCAATGACGCTTGGTCAATAAGTCCTCTTGCTTTTGATCACATACCAACTGCAAACTTTAACTTTGATGCAACGCTAACACCAAGTGCCGTAACAGGTACCAACATCAACATGACACTGGCAGGTGGAACATACAGATGGGTTGATGCAGATTCACCAGCTGGACATAAAAATATGCACGTGGTAATAAACGGTGGATTGGTAAAATTAAAAACAAGAACCAGTGCCACGGTTATGGTAGCAGATGTAATATACGATCTTGTGGACACAGAAACAGCACAAGGACACGAATGGGAAATAGATGCCTTTTCAGATCTCTCTACTGCACTAGGTGGTGGACATCCGCGTTCAGTTTCTTTTCACCAGAACAGATTAATATTTGGTGGTACCAGAGACAAACCGCAAACACTGTTTGGATCACAATCAGGAGACTTTTTTAACTTTGACAGTTTTACTAGAACAGTAACAGAGTCAGGTGGCTCCACAGATGTAACAGGTACAATAACAGATGACGCATCAATAACATTTACAATAGCATCAGACAGTGTAAACGTAATACAACATTTAGTTTCACAACAATCACTTTTCATATTCACATCAGATGGTGAGTTTGATATGTCAGGTGAGCCGGTNACACCCAGCAACGTACTTGTAAGAAAACAAACATCTTACGGAGTTGACGATGGTGTGACAACACCAAAGATTGTGGACAACGAAGTATTGTTTGTGGCCAAAGGTGGCAAACAATTAAGAGCATTTGTTTACAACTTTAACACAGATGCATACTCAGCCAAGAACTACTCACTAGTACACCATGACATACTGTCAGGTGCAGACAGAATAGCAGTACTAACCAACTATGCCAACACCAACACCAACTATGTTTTCTGTACAAATTCAGATGGCACTCTAGGTGTGTTAGGTGTTAACACAGAATTTTCAGTTGTTGGTTGGATGAAATTTACCACAGATGGAAACTTTAAAGATCTTTGTGTGGTTGATGATAGATTATACTCACTGGTACAAAGATTTGACAATGACGGTTCTAGTTTGAACACAGGAGTGTTCCTAGAAAAATGGTCTGAGGATGATATATTTTTAGATTCGTTTCACACAACAGATGCAACAGGTTCAGCTTTTGCCGGAGCACAAGGACTAGAAGGCAGAACTGTTAAGGTGGTAGCAGATGGATTATTACATCCAGAAATCAGCGTGGACAATGCTGGTAATTTTACATTGTCAAGATCAAGTTCAAGCACACAGATTGGACACAACTATGAAAGCACAGCAAAAACTTTACCAATTGTTTTTAATGCAGGTGGACAAAGCACACTGGGAGAAAAAGTTAGAAAAGTTTTATGTGAATTACAATTACAAAACACAAAAAGTTGCAAGGTAGACAACATTGTTGTACCATTTAGAGCATTTGGTTCATCTTTATTAAATCAAGGCATAGACGGATTTACAGGACAAAAACGTGTTAGATTAAGCGGATATGCAACAACACCTCAAACCACTTTCAAAAGTGACGAGCCACTACCATGTACCTTGTTAAGTATGACTAATGAAGTTAAATTTGCAGGTGGCAAACTCCAAGACGCTGGTTAAACAACCAGTCCGGCATCCACTAAATTTTGAACACTACGAATACGTTATTAATAATTGCAGAGATGTGGATTTGCAAGAGATCACACTAATGGGTTATACCAGAGACAGATTAATTAGAAAATTTGATGAACTTGAAAACGGTGTGACTGGTTCTTACCACAACATACCTTTTTTAGCCGCAGGCACACACGTGATAGACAACGAAGTATGGTATTGGTTTATTGGCACTCCGTTAGCAAATGATTTTTTCTTTAGGATATCAGGAGAAGCAGAAAGATTAATCAGAGACAGCATGACTAGACACCCTACTAAAAAACACCTTGTGCAAGTATGGAGCAGGCACACGCAGAGTGTAAAATGGTTAAATATGTTAAAGTTTAACAAAATTGACCAATATTTTCAGGGTCATGAAGAAATTTTTATAGTTGAGAGGAAACGAAACTAACCATGTGTGCACCAAGAAATCAATTAATTAAAACAGCATTAATAGGAGCGGCAATCTACGCAACAGGTGGAGCGGCCGCAGGATCATTATTAACCACATCCGGTGGATCAATGGCCGCGGCATCAACAGCGGCATCAACAACATCAACACTTTCAACACTAGCCAACGCGGCTAAATTTGTGTTACCAGCAATCAGTGCCGGTGGTAACATACTACAAGGTTACATGAATTCACAAATATTGGCACAGAAAGCAAATTTTGTTAATTTTGAAATAGCAACAGAGAAGTCAGCATTCAGTTTACGTAAAGCACAAAAGCGTAGAGAGATGATACAAGCCATAGGTAAACAACGTGCATTATATGGTGTGACAGGTACAACATTAGAAGGATCACCTGCAGACGTACTAGGATTAACTGCAAGTAATTTTGCAGAAAATGTTTACATTGATGCTTTCAACACAAGTCAAAAAATACTTGGCAAAGAACAACAAAAAGATATACTAAATCAAGAATCTAAAAATGCAATTATTGGTGGCTACACAGCGGCCGCAACCACATTAGGCACAAGAGGATTTATGGATATTATTACCACACAAGGTTCTACACCAAACACAGGTCCAGATAGTGCAATATCAAAAGTAAGCAGATTAAGAACAGCAACAGAGGGAAGTAGTTAATGGCAAAAAGTATTAGGATACCACAGTTCAAAGGTGGTGGGTTAACAGCACAATCAACATACAGAGCACCAACACCAGGACAGGGTGCAGTCAAGATCGTTGAAAACATTACCAACATAGCAACAAAGTTGGACACAGAGATTGCCAGCCAAGAAGCATATAAAAAAGGACTTACAGCACAACAGGAAGCCACAGCAAAAGGTGAAAACTATGTGGGTCCAACCAGTGCGTTCAGTGTAACATCACAAGCATTTCAAAAAGGTGCCAACGCGGCATTCATTACCAGCAAGAGTGCAGAACTTGAAAATGAACTAACACAGTTAGGTGAGAAACACAAACTAGACCCTGAAAGATTTACATCATCTGCAGATCTATACAAAGAAAATTGGATGCAGACTTTGCCTAGTAATTTGCAACCGCAGTTGGGTTTGGGATTTGATAAAGCAAGAAATAATGTACTTTTACAAGTACAAGCCAATCAACGTAACGATCAGTTCAGTCAAAATCTAGAAGTAATACAAACCGACACAACTGACATAGTAAGAAAATTATCCTTGAGTGTTACCAATCAAGGTTACACAGACACACTGCAAGATTACTTTGCTGACCTAGAAGTCAAATACGAAGTGCTAAAACAAGATTTTAATTTAAGCGTGTCTGACATGAGAAAATTAAAAAACGGACACAGAACAAACATAATCAATGCATTTGTACTAGCAGACTTTAACAAAGTAAAAGACAGTCCAGAATCTGTAGCGGCACTGCAGGCATCAATTGCTGATGGCACATACACCATGGATGGCAATCCGTTGGGTAACCCAGAAGAAGGATATGCTTTTGCAATACCAGGTGGTAGTGTATTATCATTGGATGAAATTGGCACATATGGCACAGTGTTAGAAACACTACAAACAGAAAATAAAAAACAGTTTGTTGGTTTGCGTAATCAAATCACTTTCAGCAACGACAAAGTGGCTGAACAGTTACAAAACGCAGAGATTGGTATAAAAATAACAGAAGGAAAATTAGTACCAGATTCAATAGTATTTCCAATAGAAGACATGATAGCGGCAGGATTTAACGATTCTCAAATAGCAGAAGCACAAATGAAATTTCAAAAAGCCAAAGAGATTGGCAAGTACAGGGCACTCACAGTAGTCACCCCACTTGCACAGATTAACAACATAAAATTTGACCTGCAAACAAGGATCGATGCACTTGATGCCAACAATTATCAAGACGCACAACAAATTGATCTATTAGAAAAACAATTAGAAGCAGTCAACGAAGAACAAAAAGCAAAACTAGAATCATTTAAACCAGGCAACAATCCCACAGATTATTTCATAGGCAAACTGGGCTACGAGGTTGACACTACCACAGCAGAAGGCAGTGCAATGATGGAGAAAATTATTGCAGAAAACACGGGTGTCCCACCAGGAGGCATGAGGGTAAGCAAAATACAAGGTCAGACAGAAATGGATGCAATATACAATTCAATGACTCAAGGGTATGATGCATATGTGCAAATAGTTGGAAATTTAAGATCAAGACAAAAAAATTACACATCCAGTTACATGTCAGAAGGCATAGGCAGTAAAAATCATGACAAGTATGCACACATGTTCTTGCAAGAGTTGATTACAGTGGCAGGATCAAATCCCATAGATAACAAAATATTGTTTGAAGCAATACAGAAGAGCGAAGAATACAAAAACTTTAAATCTACAGAATTTAAAGAAGAGGATGTAAAAGCCGCAATCAACACACTGATATCAAATGACTTTGGTGATGGCATAGATGCAACGGGTGGATTTGGCAAAAGTATCATAGACACAACACAAAAACTGTTTAGAAGAGACATAGCCAACGGTATGAGTCTGCAGGAAGCAACAGAAAACGCAAAATCATTTGTAGAACGTAACACAGTAAGAATTAATCACGGCATAGGTGAAGGCTATTCGTTAATGAGTAGAAACATGGCTAATGGACAATTTATAGATGCCGACGGCAACAATGCAGGAAGACAAAGTGCAATTTCAAATATTGCAAACGATATTAAAGAAAATCCACACAGATATGGTATAACACTTGCAGATGGACAAACATATGAACAATGGGTTGATCTACTTGATGATGCAAAATTGGTGCAGGTGAATGGACAANTGGTNTTGAAAATGAGCAACGACATCAGCAGTACCGCAATCACACAGAAACTGCCCAGCAGTGAAACAGATAATTTTTATGCAACGTTTTTTGTAACACCTAACAAAGATAATGCAGTGGTGGCAGAAAACAAAGAATTCACATGGAACTACGAAAACAACAATCCAAATTGGTACAGCAAGTTTACTGCATCCAATGATGGCAAGAGTACACGGAGTATTAACACAAGACTTGGTCCAAAAGACATGGAATTTGATGACACAGTGGACCAATGGGGTGACAAATTTAACAAGTATTTACAAAACAACAAACTGTTGTACGATAGTGTATTTGCAGAAGGAGACACCGGCAGTTTTGTACAAAGCATCTACGAAGACAGTTTTACTAGAAATCTATTCATGAACAACAACACGCAAGTATCAACAGATCAAAATGTAGCAAACGGTATAAGCCTTGCATTAAAAAACAACAAAAACATTGACGATGCTATGCTGTCATGGTTGGGTGGCAACAGCACATACCTGTCAGCGTTGAAAGATGACCGTGTTAGAACATATGTTAAAAAATATTGGAAAGAAAATTTTGATTCTATACAGAACCTAACAACCAACAATGACATGCCCATACAGATGTCAGTGTTACAAGCATTGACTGATGTTGTGAGAGCGGCACCAGTGTTCACACAGAGAGCAGACACACAAGATCTTGAAGGAGGAGCATAGTGGCTCTAACAGCACCAAAACCATTACGTGCAGACACACCCGGAGAAGCGTTACCAACAAGCCAAGGCTTTTGGCAGAACTTTGGATTGGGCTTCAAATCAGGTTGGGAACACACCACACTAAAATTATTAAGTGACAACCA
>JGI24003J15210_10001226_pt1 | contig 11164 bp, 11 predicted proteins | sample LinPmetageLP28_FD_15210 | JGI IMG/M metagenome (IMG submission 15210)
AAACTTATCCAAGATCTAAAATGAATGAAGGTTCCCCAACTTTAGCTTGGGAAAATGAAGCATATAGTAAATCTAAAAAATAATGGCTCTAATAAACAACTTAATATCAAACTTAGGTTCTAAAGATCCTAATAAAAAATTACTTTCTAACGTAAACGATGGTCAAACTACGAGTACAATGGAAGGGCAAGGATTTTCTGACAGTCAGTATGATTCTATGGCATCAGATTTTGCTTTTGATATGCAAAACAAAGCTTTTGATGCGTCAAAAGAATTAAAAACAGAAAGTGAAAGAGTTAAAAACGTGGCTGACACAGCAGTTAGCTTATCTCAAGATTATTTAAGAAAACAAAATATTTATAAGCCAGATCCTAATGCTGGCGGATATAGTGAAGAACCTTACACGTTTGAAGGTGGTGAGTTAGTTGGAAGAGATGGTATTGATTCAGTTGTGGGAAAATATGGGCAAGACTATTTAAGTGGTAAATTAAATGTGGGTGGTGGTATTAATCCTTTTTCAGAACAACAACCAGGCCAAGCTTGTAATACATATGCTACGTGTATTGCTCAGCAAGCAAAATCCACAGCTATAGCAGACTATGATATGTTTGATTATGGCCTTGGGAAAAAAAGAACTATAAAAAAAGGAGAACTAAACCCTGTTACTCCTTATAATCAAGAATTTAATAAAAACATGGCTAATGCTGGTTATGAGTATTTTGTTCCTGGATCTTCAGAAGACATGGATATAGGTACTAATATTTTAGGTGCTAATGTTAATTACAATGCTGAATTACAAGGTGGAGACATAGGAAGAATGGGTTTTGGGACAAGGAAGAATGAAAATGATGATGTAATAGGTACAGACACAAGTCACGCTACAACAAGACAACCTGATGGTAGTCATATTTATAATTCTGGACGATTACAATCGGGATTAAAAAAAGATTCAAACATAGGAGGTGGTATACACGTTTATGCTAGATATGTTGGTAATACTAAAAAATTAAAAGAAAAATCAAACACAGCGTCTTTTATAGCTAATGCTACACGTCGTCCTTTAAAAATTAACCCAGTTAATACATCTGGTAAAGCAAAACTAAAAGGTAATACAACAGGTCTTAATAAATTGTTAAAAAGGCGATAAATATGTAATTATAATAGTATGAAAAATCTATTATTATTATTATTATTATTAAGTTTAAATGTTTACAGTCAAACCATAGAGTCTTATTTTGAAATACCTAAAGATTATAAAAGAATAATTCAAAGTGATTACCACAATTGGATTATATCTAAAAAAATAAACACTAAGGATGAGGTTAAATATTACGATGGTAGAGTAAAAAAAGGGTTAAATAGTGTTTATAAAGCAAAGTTTGTATATGATATAGGAAAAAAGAATTCTCATCATTGTGCTGACGCAGCTATATACAATAATGCTAGATATTTGTTTGATACAAAACAATATACTAAAATAGCTTATACTTTTACTGATGGAACCTTATATTCATACGTTAAGTATTTAAAAAATAAAGAAAATAATTTAGTAAATTTTAAAGATTATTTAGATAAAATATGGTGGTATGCAGGAACGTGGTCATTACAAGAGTATGATACAGTTAAAGTAAGTATAGAAAACATGCAAGTGGGAGATATATTTTTAATTGGTGGTTTTCCAGGACACACAATGTCCGTGGTTGATATGATTGAAAACAGTGAAGGAAATAAAAAATTTATGTTAGCACAAAGTTTTATGCCAGCTCAAGAACAGCATATATTGTTAAACATGGATGATGTTTGGTTTGATTCCGTAAATGAAATACCATGGAGTTTTACAGTTAAAGATTTAAGAAGATTTAAACATAAGTAAATGAAAAACATTTTATTTAAACTATTTGGCAAAGTAGGTGGAAGTATAGCAGAAAAAATTTCTGGTATTGTAGATAAGCACACTTTTTCTAAAGTTGAAAGAGCACAATTTGAAAAAGAAATGAGTGAGGTATTTATTAAAGCTGAAGCTGAAATACAAGAAAATATTACTGAAAGATGGAAAGCAGATTTACAACATGGTAATTGGCTGACTCGATCAGTACGACCTTTAGTATTAATATTTTTAATTGTTAGCACTATATTAATGGTTTTTATAGATTCTGGATCAATACAATTTAACGTTGAAGAAAAGTGGACAGACTTGCTTCAATTAACATTACTTACTGTTATCGGAGCTTATTTTGGCGGACGAAGCATTGAAAAAATAAAAAAAAACAAATAAATAATTAGATATGGGAAATTTTCCAACAAATGATGGGTATATAACTAGAGCACAAGCATACGCACCAACGAATACAATTAGTGCGCCCTCGGCCTGGGAGTTTGAAAATCAAACTGGAACCTTAGGTACTAACCTAACTAGTTCTGTTGTTTACGTAGGTACAGCAGGAAATGTTAGAGCTATACTACCCGGTGTAATGGGTCCAGAAGGAGTTGTAGCAGCTTTAAGCTTAATAGGTGGTGGAAGTGGTTATATTGCAGGAGCAGCAACTACAACAGTGGTTAGCACAGTACCTGCATCTAACGGATCAGGCTTAACACTAACTTTAACGGTTCCTGTACCAACTACAAACACATTAGTTCCAGGAACTGGATATAGTGTAGCTGCTTTTACAGTTGTACAAGGCGGAGGATTATCCGGAACTATTGATAGTGTAGATGGAGCTGGCGCAATACAAACATTTACTATAACAGACGGTGGAGTTGGATATTCTGCTGGAGACGTATTAACTATAGCGCAAGGTGGTAGCGNTGGCAATGNATCTATAACACTAGTAACAGCACCAAATGGAGCAGTAACTGCAGCNACAATTAATGCTGGAGGAACTGGTTATGCAGTTGGTGATATTATTACAGCTGTTCAAGCTGGTAGCTCAACATCAGCTACTTTTTCAGTAACTAGAGTATCAGACGCTTTACCAGGCGTAGCAGAAGCAATAGATTTTAAAAATGTTCCACAAGGATCAATATTACCTGTTGTTGTTGATTATCTTTTGGTAGCACCAACAGCTGGAGCTGAAACAGTTGCAGGTAACTTAGTGATAGGTAAATAATTAATAAATAGGTGACTATATAAGTAAGAACAAATAAATAATAAGTTAACAATCAAATTAAATTAAAATGGCAGAACAAAAAGCAAAAATAACTGAAGAACAGTTAAAAGAAATTAGAGAAACACAAGGAAAACTAAATCAAATTTTAAATCAAATAGGTGTTTTAGAAATTCAAAAAAGTGGTCTTAAAATAGATTTTACAGAAGCAAATAAACAAAGTGAAGAATCTAAAAAGAAATTAGANGAAGAATACGGGCCTATAAATATAGATCTTCAAACAGGNGAATACACTATTGTAGAACAAAAAGAAGAAGAGGTTAAGTCTGAATAAATGCAATCAGTTATAAGAAAGATTAGCATTGGCTCTGATTATAAAAATGATGCTATGCATTATTCTGTAGGCCAACCGGTTTATGGAGGACATGAAATAGCATATATTTTATTGGATGAAGACGATAAATCTTATAATATCTATATTAAAAAAAACAACGAAGTATTGCCATGGAAAAAGTTTAATCCTAACATGGCAGTATCCGTTGAATATGATTTAGAATATTAATGAAAGGCGTTTATAATTTTCTTATAGAACCAGTAGGAAAAATTTACGATAATTCAATTAAAGTTGATAACAAAGAACTTGTATTGAACACTCGTATAGAAAAATTTAAGTTTGTAAATAATAAAGCAAAAGTTATTTCTATACCTTTAGCTTTTAAAACGCCTATACAAGTAGGTGATGAAATAATTGTTCATCACAATATTTTTAGAAGGTATTATGATTTAAAAGGAAAAGAAAAAAATAGTAGTAAATTTTTTAAAGATAATTTATATTTTTGTCAAGTAGATCAAATTTATTTATACAAAAGAAACAATGAATGGAAGTCTTTTAATGATCGTTGTTTTGTTATGCCTTTGAAAAACAATAATGAATTAGAACTTGAAGAAGAGCAAAAGCTTGTTGGTATACTAAAATATGGCAATAGTTCATTAGATGCGCTAAGAATAACCAAGGGAGATATGGTTGGCTTTACACCCAACAGTGAATTTGAATTTATCGTTAATAACGATAGATTATATTGTATGAAATCAAATGATATTGTTATAAAGTATGAACAGCAAAAAAACCAAACTGAATATAATCCAAGCTGGGCAAAGAGCAGTTGAAGAGTTAATTAAGGTTGCTAAAGAACCTATTGTAGATTCAGGTGATGATATATCTGCAGATCGTTTAAAAAACGCAGCAGCAACAAAAAAATTAGCTATATTTGACGCTTTTGAAATACTTAACCGTATTGAAGAAGAAAAAGATATAATAGAAGATAAACCATTAAATAGCAAAGAAAAAGCTTTTCAAGGATTTGCTGAAGGAAGATCTAAGTAATGTATAATCAAACTTTATCTAAGGTTTTAACTAACGAAATAAAACCTCACATACTTAATAGAAAGAATAAAAAAAAGCAATGGGTATATGGCTATAACAAAGAACATGATATTATTGTTATTAGTAAAACAGGTAGAATTAGTGAAGTAATTGAAATTCAAAACCTAAAAATAGGTTTACCTTTGCTAGAAGAAAAATTAGACAAAACTTATAAACAATGGAATCGTGAAGAGCTTCCAAAACAATTAAGTAAAATAAAAAGTGTTTTTGAATGGAATAATTATCAACAACATTTTAAAGATAAATGGTACGATTATATAGATGGAGAGTTTAAAAAAAGAGATGAAGGTTACTGGTTTTATAATAAAGATAAACCTATTTATATTACTGGTTCTCATTACATGTACTTGCAGTGGTCCAAGATTGATGTTGGGGCACCAGATTTTAGGGAGTCAAACAGATTATTCTTTATATTCTGGGAAGCTTGCAAGGCCGACACAAGATGTTATGGCATATGCTATCTCAAAAACAGACGGTCTGGTTTTTCATTCATGGCATCAGGAGAACTTGTTAATCAAGCAACAATATCCAGTGACGCAAGATATGGTATTTTGTCTAAGTCAGGGGCTGATGCTAAAAAAATGTTTACCGACAAAGTTGTTCCTATCTCCGTTAACTATCCGTTCTTTTTCAAACCCATACAAGATGGTATGGACCGTCCAAAAACAGAGCTTGCATACAGAGTTCCTGCATCAAAACTAACAAGAAAAAAACTTGATTTAGGTCAATCTATAGAAGAGCTTGAAGGTCTTGATACAACTATTGACTGGAAAAACACAGGTGATAACTCTTATGATGGTGAAAAATTAAAAATTTTAGCTCATGATGAATCTGGAAAATGGGAGAGACCAGATAATATATTAAACAACTGGAGAGTTACTAAAACAACATTACGATTAGGTTCTAGAATTGTAGGTAAATGTATGATGGGTTCAACATCAAATGCTTTAGATAAAGGTGGCGCTAATTTTAAAAAATTATATGATAGCTCAAACGTTACAAAAAGAAACCGCAATGGACAGACTAGCTCGGGACTATATAGTTTGTTCATACCTATGGAATGGAACTACGAAGGATTCATCGATTCTTACGGCATACCTGTATTTGAAACACCCAAAAAGCCTGTCAAAAGCGTTGACGGTTTAGACATTGAGATAGGTGTAATAAGTCACTGGGAAAATGAAGTAGAAGGTTTAAAAAATGATCAAGATAGTTTAAATGAGTATTATCGTCAATTTCCACGTACAGAAAAACATGCATTTAGAGACGAAACAAAACAATCTTTATTTAATCTAACTAAGATTTACGATCAAATAGATCATAACGAAGATTTTGATAATTCAAAATTAATCACTAAAGGAAGTTTTAGCTGGAGAAATGGTATTAAAGATACTGCTGTAGAATTTCATCCTAACAACAGTGGTAGATTTTTAATCACATGGGTTCCACAAATTCGTTCACAAAATAGAATTATAATTAAAAACGGTATAAAGTATCCAGCCAATGAACACATGGGAGCTTTTGGTTGTGATCCTTATGATATTTCAGGAACAGTAGACAGGAAAGGATCTAATGGATCTCTACATGGTTTAACTAAGTTTTCAATGGATGATGCTCCAATTAACCATTTTTTTTTAGAATATATAGCTAGACCACAAACTGCTGAAATATTTTTTGAAGATGTACTTATGGCTTGCGTGTTTTATGGCATGCCAATACTTGCTGAAAACAATAAACCAAGACTTTTATATCATTTTAAAAGAAGAGGATACAGAGGTTTTGCAATGAACAGACCAGACAAAGTTTATACCAAATTATCTATTACTGAAAAAGAAATAGGTGGCATACCTAATTCAAGTGAAGACATAAAGCAATCTCATGCTTCTGCTATAGAATCATACATAGAAGATTTTGTAGGTTCAAAAGAAACATCATATGGAGACATATATTTTCAAAGAACATTAGAAGATTGGGCAAGTTTTAATATAAACAATAGAACATCTCACGATGCCTCTATTAGTTCCGGACTAGCTTTAATGGCGTGTAACAAAAATAGATACGCACCTGTTTTTAAAATTAAAAAAGAAGTTTTTCCACTAGGATTTAAGAAATATAATAACAAAGGAAACTTATCACAAATAACAAAATAAATGGTTTATACTAATGTAAATAGCTCTTTCCCAAGCCAGGTAGTACCTGATGCAGAGAAAAGTACCTTAGAATATGGAAAATTAGTAGGTAAAGCTATAGAAAACGAATGGTTTAGAGGTGATAGAGGAGTAGGCTATGATAGTAGATTCAGTAGTAACTGGAGAGCTTTTCATGATCTAAAGCTTTATGCTAGAGGAGAACAATCCGTAGAAAAATATAAAAATGAATTAGCTATCAATGGTGATTTATCTTATTTGAATTTAGACTGGCAGCCAGTAGCTGTGTTATCCAAGTTTGTTGATATTGTAGTAAATGGTATGACCGAAAGAGGTTATAAAATAAATTCATTTGCTTCAGATCCATTTGCTGTAAAACAAAGAACTGATTTTGCTTTTAATGCTCTTAGAGATATAGAGAATCAAAAAATGATTGAACAGCTTAATCAAGCTACGGGTAAAAACTTTTTTGCTTCAGCAGAACCAGAAAACTTACCTAAAAATAAAGAAGAATTAGATTTATTCTTACAACTTAGTTATAAACAATCAATTGAAATTGCTGAAGAAGAAGTAATAAATAATGTATTAAACTATAATAAATACGATGAGATCAAAAAGCAATTAGCTTACGATCTTACTGTTATTGGTATATCCGCTACTAAAACAAACTTTAATTTAGCAAACGGAGTAACTGTTGACTATGTAGATCCAGCTAATTTAGTATATTCTTATACAGACGATCCTAATTTTGAGGATATATATTATGTTGGTGAAGTTAAAAGTATTACTTTAGAGGAACTTAAAAAACAATTTCCTTATTTAAGTGATCAAGATTTAAAAGAAATAGAAAAATATCCTGGTAATTCTAATTACTCTAGAAATTTTTGGGGACAAGAAGATCAATACAATACAATACAGGTTTTATACTTTGAATACAAAACTTATAATAATCAAGTTTTTAAAATCAAACAAACAGACCAAGGTTTAATGAAAGCTTTAGAAAAGCCAGATACTTTTGATCCTCCAGAGAATGATAATTTTGAAAGAGTGGCCAGAAGTATTGAAGTTTTATATAGTGGAGCTAAAATACTAGGTCATGATAAAATGCTACAATGGAAGTTAGCGGAAAACATGACTAGACCTTATAGCGATCAAACAAAGGTAGAAATGAATTACTCTATATGTGCACCAAGAATGTACAAAGGTAGGATAGATTCTTTAGTAAGTAAATGTATTGGATTTGCTGACATGATTCAGTTAACTCACTTGAAAATACAACAAGTCTTGTCTCGTATGGTACCAGATGGTGTTTACGTAGATGTTGATGGTTTAGCTGAAGTTGATTTAGGTAATGGAACAAATTATAATCCACAAGAAGCATTGAACATGTATTTCCAAACTGGTAGTATAGTTGGTAGATCTTTAACACAAGATGGCGATCCTAATATGGGTAAAGTACCTATTCAAGAGTTACAAAGTTCTTCTGGTAACGCTAAGATACAAACTCTTATTCAAACTTATCAGTATTACTTGCAGATGATAAGAGATGTAACTGGTCTTAATGAAGCTAGGGATGGTTCTAAGCCAGAGAGAGACGCTTTAGTAGGATTACAAAAAATGGCAGCTAATGCTTCAAATACAGCCACTAAACATATACTACAAGCTTTAATGTATTTAACAGTTCGTACTTGTGAGAACATAAGTTTACGTGTAGCAGATATGTTAAATTTTCCTCTTACTAAAAATGCATTAATGAATTCAATAAATTCTTTTAACGTTTTTACATTAGAAGAATTAGACAAGTTAACACTTCATGAGTTTGGTATATTTTTAGAACTAGAACCTGAGGAAGAAGAAAAAGCTATTTTAGAACAAAACATTCAAATAGCTTTAAAAACACAAGCTATAGGATTAGAAGATGCTATTGAAATTAGAGAGATACAAAATTTAAAACTAGCTAATCAGTCTTTAAAATACAAACAAAAAATAAAAGCTGAAAAAGATAGAGCTATTCAATTAGAGAATATACAAGCTCAAGCTCAAGCAAATGCGCAGACAGCAGAAAAAGCTGCAATGGCGGAGGTTCAAAAGCAACAAGCTTTAACTGAATCTCAAGTAAACATTGAACAAGCAAAATCACAGTTTGAAATACAAAGAATGCAAACAGAAGCTCAAATCAAAAAACAATTGATGGCTGAAGAGTTTCAATACAGCATGCAACTAGAGCAAGCTAAAATAGGTGCTACTCAACAAAAAGAGCGTCAAATAGAAGATCGAAAAGATCTAAGAACAAAAATACAAGCTACGCAGCAATCAGAAATGATTAGTCAAAGACAAAATGACTCTATGCCTACTAATTTTGAATCACCAGAAGTGATGGATTTGTCGGGATTTGGTAATGCATAGCTTAGTAAATTTTATTAATTTTATATTATTATATCATGTCAACAGAAGTAAAACAAGAAGGGTCTTTTAAGATTAAATCTAAAAAGCCAAAACAATTAACAGATTCGAAAAACGAACCTATAAAAGTAAACCTTAAAGAACCTTTGGTGGATATTCCTTCAAACGTTACAAAGGTAGTAGTTCCAAAAGAACTTATAAATCCAGAAACAAATGCCGTTCAAACACAAAAGACAGATGATAGCGATGTTATTGTCGAAAAGCAAAAAGACAGTGGCGACAGCAAAGAAGTGGTTAAAGATATACGGGCCACCGAAGAAAAAATAGAAGATAAAACTGATTCTCCTTTGCAAGAAATTAACGTTGAAGAAGAAAAAAAAGAGGTTGAAGAGTCTAAGAAAGAAGTTTTAGAAACTAAAAAAGAACAAGAGGAAGTAAAAGCGTTACCAGAAAATATAGAAAAACTAGTTTCATTTATGGAAGAAACTGGAGGAAATATAGAGGATTACGTTAGGCTAAACGCTGACTACAAAGATGTAGACAGTAAATCTTTAATTAAAGAATATTACAAAAAAAGTAAACCCCATTTAGATTCTGAAGACGTAGATCTTATATTAGAAGATTATGACTACGATGAAGAACTAGATGAACCAAGAGATATACGCAAGAAAAAAATTGCGTTCAAAGAAGAAGTTGCAAAAGCAAAGTACTTTTTAGAGGACCTGAAAAATAAATATTACGACGAAATCAAGTTGAGACCGGGCGTTACACAGGAACAAAAAAAAGCAACTGACTTTTTCAATCGCTACAACGAAGAGCAAGATGTAAATGAAGCCAACCACGAAGAGTTTGTTAATAGAACTAAAAAAATGTTTAACCCTGATTTCAAAGGTTTTGATTTTAATGTAGGTGAAAAACAATTTAGATATTCTATAAAAAATCCTTTAGAAGTAGGTGAAAAACAATCAGACATTTCAAACTTTATTAAGACGTTCTTAAATGACAAAGGAGAAATTTCAGACGAAAAAGGTTATCACAAAGCTTTATATGCTGCCAATAATTCAGATACTTTAGCACAACATTTTTACGAGCAAGGCAAGGCCGATGCAGTTAGAGATGTTATGAAGTCTTCTAAAAACTTATCAGATGAACCTCGTAAAACAGTTTCAGGTGATGTGTTTATAGGAGGTATAAAAGTTAGAGCAATCACGGGCCAAGATTCTTCAAAACTTAAGATTAAAAAACACAAATTTAACTAAAACAAATTATTATTATTATGGCTTTACAACCACAATTTGGGTCAATAGTCCCATCTCAAACTCAACAAGCGTTAGCTACTAATTACCTTCAATGGACCAACAATGGTGGTGCAGGGGCGGTACCTGGTAACTTCGCAGATTTCGCACAACAATTTCTTCCAGAAATTTATGAACAAGAAGTCGAAAGATACGGAAACAGAACATTATCTGGATTCCTAAGAATGGTAGGCGCTGAAATGCCTATGACATCAGATCAAGTAATTTGGTCTGAACAAAACAGATTACATATTTCATACACTGCTGTAACAGGTTCTGCTGCAAATGCCGCTAGATTAGACTGTAGCACTGTTGATGGAATATCTGTTTTTAACGTAATCTCTATAAACGATACTATCGTTATTATGGATCCTGCATCAGGTGCTGAAGCAAAAGCTATTGTTACTGATACAGAAATTCAAAATGGTGGTACTTTGGCTAATAACTCTGGTCAAATTGATGTACAGTTATATAGCGGAGCAACTCTTGCTGCTACATTTGGAGCTGTAGGTGCTGCTATAGTAGGTCTAAAGATCTTCGTTTATGGTTCTGATTATACAAAAGGAACTACAATCGGTGCTGGTGCTGGTAACTCAGCCGCACGTGCTAGTGTAACTCCTCAGTTAACTCAATTTTCTAACTCACCTGTAATCATCAGAAACCAATACCAAGTATCAGGTTCTGACGCTGCACAAATTGGATGGGTTGAAGTTGCTACTGAAGATGGTACATCTGGATACATGTGGTATCTTAAAGCTGAGTCTGAAACTA
>JGI24003J15210_10001227_pt1 | contig 11163 bp, 12 predicted proteins | sample LinPmetageLP28_FD_15210 | JGI IMG/M metagenome (IMG submission 15210)
ATCAATATCAACGGCTCCGTCTGCGTCAATTACAAAGTTGGCAGCACCTGATGCTGCATCAACCGTTGTTATTGTTAAGTCACCATTAGCACCTACTGAGAATGAAGCAAAGTCATCTGTGTTGTTAGACAATTTAAGATGCGGTGTGCTAGTACCGAATATTTCTACTTGTGCATCTGGGTCTGAAACGTTCACACCTATTCTTTTATTAGTCGAATCAACAATAAAAATATCGTTACCTGCTGCATTTCTAAATGCAACAGACTTTGTTGAATTGCTGTCAGGTTCTACGTACATGTTACCTGTTACAAAAAAGTCACCATCAGCTACTGAATCAACCTCGATAACTTGTCTTTCTGCGTACAGTGTACCTGAAATTACTACGTCGCCACCAAAAAGAGTTGCACCTGTTCTAGTAAAATCATTATTTGAACGTGTACCTGATACAAATAAGAAAACATCACTTCCTACATTGCTAAACATTGCAGAGTCTGAGGTGCTTCCTTCGCGATTACTAGCGACTGAACCACTGTATATTGCAATCCCTGCTGTTGTTCCTGAAATACTTCCAGTACCAATAATCTTACTTGTCTCTATTTGACTAGCTCTAAAATCTTTTGTTGCCATTGTCTATCCTTACTTAAATCCTATAACTGTATAATAAACAGTTCCTACAAACTTTTGAGAAAAATTAATCCTTGCGGTGTTTTTTGTCCTATCAGATATGAATATATTTATATCAACACTGGCACTTGCATTCACAGCCGGTACAATATTTAGTCCAAGAACACTATAGTCAATATCTATAAAGTCAACCATATTAATACTGTCACTGCATGTATATATTCTAGGTAAAGATAAAGATGCCATTTGTTAGTCCTGAGATACTATCTGAAAATTTACTTTTCCTGTGAAGGGCGCACTTGACTCAAAAGTTACTGATGTCGTTGTTATGGTTGTTATAAATATATTAACGTTTGCTGAATTGTTGCTTAAGCTGTCCAATGATATTGCTGTTATTGACGGCACATTTGAAAAATTAATAAGTGGGTCGATGGTTGTGTATATTAATGATACTGGGCCTGATGTGTTAACAAAATCAACGTCACCTGTGAACATTGTGAAACCGTTGTCTGAGACAAACTGATCGACAGGTTTTCTTCTAATATAACTATAAATTTTTCTAAATCTATTTGCATCTCTTTTTTTAAATATATGTGCTTTTGACATTTACTACCTCAAATAATTCTTGCTGCAACAGAAGATAAGTGTGATCTTTCTCCTCTTTTTAGTGCAACGTGCGATGAACAATCTTCATTTTTAAATTTTTCTGATACAATCGTCAAACCATTTGAGAGCGTGTCAATATAAGGTGTGTCAATTTGATCAACATCACCCAACAAAATAATTTTAGAGTTTTCGCCCATTCTAGTAATTACGGTCTTAAGCTCATGTATCGTTGCATTTTGTGCCTCGTCCATAATCAGGATACTATTGTTAAATGTTCGTCCTCTAATGAAAGACAAAGGAGCTACCTCTATAATACCTCGTTCCTTAAGCGTACTGAATAGACTTAAGTTATTATCTTTCAATCCTACTCTGAAGTTATCCATTATCGGTGCCAGCCAAGGGCCCATTTTATCATCCGCAGTACCGGGTAAGAATCCAATATCTCGCCCTACAGGAGTAATATTTCTTGTAATAATGATTCTATCATAATAACCTGCTTGTATTAGAGCGTACGCTGACATTAGTGCAAGAAATGTCTTTCCGCTTCCTGCTAGTCCAGATATTGTTACAAGCGGTATGGAAACATCAAGTAAAGAGTTTAGTGCGTAAAGTTGTTCTCTATTCTTAGGTGAAATACCTAATCTCTGAAAATCTTCATGGAATTCTTTTGCTTGGCATATTTTTTCAATCTTATCTTGATCCCATCTACCTAAGAAAGAAGAACTGCCGGATTTAACACAAAAATATTCGTTTGCATGAGGTTTTCTACCGATTTGTTCTTTGCATAAATCAATAAACTCTTCCAGTACATCACCTTCATCACCTGCGCAGTATCCGTATAGTCTCCCTATAATATTAGGGTCTTCAGCTTTAATATCAAAGAACCCTTTAAATGCTTTAGAATTCTCCAATACTATTTTATCTTTATAATAGTCTTCAGACTGAATACCTAGCGAATCACACTTAACTCTAAAATTGATATCTTTTGTAATAAGTACTACTTTCCCATCAGAGGCTTCCTGCAAGTGCAAAGCCAAAGATATCATTTTGTTGTCTGCATAGTCTGGGTCTAATCCTACGGGAACTTTGTTAAATCCTGACAGGGCGACTTTTATTGTCTGGCCATTTTCTATTTCTATACCCTTATGCAAGCTACCTTTTTTTCTAAGATCATCCAGGTATCGATTGACATATCTTGCATTTTCACCCACTAGTCCTTTCTTGTCCTTGAACCTGTCTAGTTCGTCTAATACAACTAAGGGTAGTAAAACATCATTCTCAGGAAAAGAATGAATGGAATTGCGGTCGTACAATAAAACACTAGTATCAATAATAAAAATTTTTCTTTCGTTCATCTATCACCTTTTGTTAATTTTGTTATGTCGATGTATAATATTAATTATTAAGATGGAGGCGTTTAATAATGAAATGTTACGAATATAATGATAATCACAAAAAAAAGTGCAGCAAAGAAAACTGTAGATACTGGATTAACGGTAGGAAATTTCAAAATTGCTGCTTAATTGCTGCTGAGAGTAATTCTAAAACAATTGATGAAAAGTTTACACTACAAGATATAGGTAACATTTTTAATGTAACAAGAATGAGAATATGTCAAATAGAAAAAATAGCAATTCAAAAATTAAAAGATAAGTTTTCAAATTTTGAATAATAAAAAAGACCGTAAAAATACGGTCTTTAAAATTTTAAATTTAAAAATAATGCTATTCTTTACTCGAATCAAGCGATGTCTTTACAATATCAGAAGCAAGTTTTTTTGCTTGCCTCAGACCTTTTCTTGCCCTGACACCGGCTGATTTATTACCTTGAGCATTCTTTACAACATCAGTTTGTAAAGTTTCAATTAACACCTTCAACTCTTCAAATTGTGAAATTAATGATTCATTCATTGACATAATCTGCCTCCTTTATTCTAAAATGATTCTTGGTTTATTACCGTCTGATACATTATTATCTGTATCTGCTTCTTTGTTAATAGTATCTCTATACTTTTTTAATATTTCGTTAATATCTTTTATTGCCTTGTTGTTCTCTAAAGTTAAACTTAAGTTAAAAATGATATCTAACTTTTGTTGTTCAGTTACTCCAAAATTTATTATTTCACTAACTATTTCCCTAGATCTTTGTTTTTCTCTTGCTAATTTTTCTAGCTTAATAGAATAACTCATACTGTACTCCCCATCTTATTCATACACAATTGTATTATTTAATATTTCTGACGCTATTGTAAATCTTTCTCTATTTATTAGATTTAAAATTTTAACATTATACTTTTCATCAATCACTTCTCTTTTAATCACTAGACCTTGAGGGAAAGAATTGTTATTGAAAATATCTTCAATTTCCTCCAATATATCAATTGTCGGATCATACTGTTTTAAAAATTTTGTTAGTTTTTCTGGTAAACTCAACTCTATTTCTTCTAAACTTCTAAGACTAGTGATATCTTCTTTACCGACCTGTATTTTGGATTTACAAAGTTCATCTACTAGATGAGTAACGCCGCAATTATTACAGTTAACATATTTTGGAATGACATTGTTAGTTTTTTTATCAATCATACTATAGACTGAAAACTTGTGATAAATAGCTGGGTCTTTGTTTTTATAGATAGATAAAACACAATGACATTCAATTAAGTGACGCTGACCTGGCATGTAATCTCCTTTAAAAAACTATTGCGTGGATATTATTAAATTTATCATTCAAACTTTTAATTTTTTCTTTTGCAACATTAATATAGTGAGTTGGCATGTAAAACTTTTCATCATTTAAGTCAACTATGCGCATTTTTTTATGCAGTGTACTAACAAACCTTAAGAAGTAATCAAGTTCCCTAACTAGCTTCTTATTTTTTTTTAAATCAATTGGAAGGTAAATATTTATTTTCTTACCTGTGAAGTTTTTAATTCTTTTTTCAAGGATATCACATCTAACATCTGGCTTATGCCTAGCATCTTCTAGTCTTTGCTTTAAAAACATTCTATGACTTTTGACTTGGAGCTCGCTTACACAAGGATCGATAACTATATTATTTTTCAAGAATGTTATTTTGTTTCCAAAGGGTAGTTCTTTTCTAACTTCTTGCGATATCGTAATACCTAAATCACTTGATACAACTGAACCACCATGTATTGCTGCTATATCATTCAAGATGTTTAAACTACCCTCATCTGATGAATTTAGGCAAACCGGCTGAACACTTATCCTTCCCATTTTGTTATTTTTCATAATGGTAGATTTGACTTCATTAGACATGCCAAAACAAAAAATAACATAAGTTTCTTTTGTCTCGTTAGATTTGTGAAGTAGATGGTGAATTTCACCAACAGATTCTATTACGCCGTTAATCAATACATAGCGATAATTTTTAAATTCTTTTTTGTGCATTGTTTCGAAAAAAGAATAGTCATAATCAATATTGAAAATGAAGTCCTCTAGACATTCTACAGTTAATTCTTTTCCCGAGTACTCTTCTATATTAACATTCCTGTTTAAGCAAACATTACCCAGGAACCAATCTGCAAAATTAAAATTAACTTCGTACTTAAGTGATTTTTTAAATTTTTCTTCCGATTTCATATGAAATAAAAATTCTTTTCCGCATTTTGCTTGTTTACCAGATAAAAGATTATATAAGAAATAGTCTCCTAAGTACGGATAGATACTTTCGCAATGATAGTATTCACTTAATAAAATATTCTTTAAACATTCTTCATCCTTACTATCAGGTACAATGTTTATATAGTTATAGGCTGCATCTGATATTGCTGTATTCTTATCGTAGATCACATTTTTAAAATTTAAAAAATTACGGTATGACTTTTTTTGATTTTTTAAAAATTTACTAATGTGATCTTTATCTAATACGACATCATTTTTATGAATCGCGCCAGAGGTTGTTGCTAGCATATGTTAATATCTCCTCAGCTGAATCTACATTATAACCATATTCTTCAATAAGTGTCCCAATCATGTCAGTGTATTTCTTTTTCTGTACATCATCACGTGACTTAGAGCGTGTAACAATTCTAGCTATGTCCTTAACAGATGTTATTAAATATTGCTCAATTGCTTCTTTTAAGGGACTATATGACTTGTAATCAACAGTTTCACCCTTTCTCATCTTGGAAAACATATATGCTGTTACATCGTTTCTAAAACCATCTCTTGCAGAACCCGTTACGCTGATCATCTCCTCAATAGTTCTCATAAATTTCTCGTCAGGATCGCGTTCTTCTCTTGTTATTTTATCTTTTGTTCTGGTTTTTGTTGTATAACACTCAGCATTATCTAGATAAGAATCAAACAAAGACTGTGCTTGTTCTTCGTAAGCAGTAATAAATGCCTTAGCAATTTCTGTTTCGAGGATCCTAAGATATTCTTCTCGAATTATTTTTTGTAAAATTTCCAAATATCTAGTTTTTGCATCTTCGTCAATAATCTGCTCTTTTACTTGCTTAATCATAGAGTCAACAACATTAATTGGTGTAATCATACCTGTATCAGAATCAGATAAGGCGGCATCCAATGCTTTCATAATGAATCTAGTAGAAATACCCTCCATACCTTCATGCTTAGCCTCATCTTTTAAGTCTCTAATATCAACTTTTTTGACTCGACCTTTTTCAATAATAGCCTCACCATTGTATATTTTTAACTTAGTTAGCAAATCGCACTTATTAGAAGGCTGGAGTCTAGATAGTACAGAAAACATTGATGCAACTTTAAGTGTATGAGGTGCAATATGAGCCCCTCTAAAATCAGACTTATCAAGGATCTTTTCATAGATTTTTTGTTCTTGGTCTAATTCTAACACGTAAGGTACTTCAATTTTTAACACCCTATCTAGAATAGCCTCGTTAGTGTGTTCAGATTTAAATCTGTTCCACTCTGACTCATTACAATGAGATAATATCACCCCATCAAAATAAAGCATATCGTTCTTACCTGGTGTTGGCACACGCTTTTCTTGTGTTGCAGTCAACATGGTGTGTAAGAATTCTATTTCATTTTTAAAGACTTCTACAAATTCGACTATACCACGATTACCTACGTTAAACGCACCGTTCAGAGATAAGACTCTAGGGTCATCTTCAGGATAAAGATCTAGTTTACTAATGTCTTCAGTTCCAATTAACACAGATACATCCTGTGAATTCGCATCCATAGGTGGTACCATTGCTATGCCTCGTCTACCTCTTTGGGAAAAGCCGGTTTGTTTGACGGGAAAGTTCTCGTATACCCCGTCGTATTCATTCATAAGACGATGACGACATACTGGACACAAGTCACCTTCAATGTGAACACCTAGCATTTCTGAAAATTCTTCTCTTAAACTTCTAGGTAAAAGATGAAGAGGTTCTTCTCTGATAGGGCAGCCATCTAAGTAGTAGTACTCTTCAGCATTTTCTAATGCACGCTTAACTGAATCAACAAGTGCTGATTTTCCTGCTCCTACTGGGCCCATTAAAAGAAGAACCTGTCGACTTTCTTCACCTTTAAATGCTGCCGACTTAAAGAATCTCATCAGCTTGTTAATTACTGACTCCATTCCAAAAAACTCTTTTTCAAAATAATTATATGTTCTTATTTTGTCACCATTGAATATATCTCTGTAATTTTCAGAGTCTACATCTAACGTCTCTAATCCTCTATCTTTTATTGTCTCATAAAGCCTACGGTGTGCTAACTTAATAGAACTCGGGTTATTTCTAACCAATTCTAAATATTCTAGAAAAGTACCTTCAAACCTTTCTGTCTTCTTAGCGTTTCGTTGTTTTTTAATGAGTTTCAAAAATTCATTGTTGCGTGCCATAAATCTATATCTCCTGATTCATATATTAATTAATACGTTCTCTGCGTAAAATACTTAAATTTCCCAAACTTCTTCTTCAATTATTGTAAAAAGTTTAACTTCTTTGTCCCACAGTACTCTTACGTGGTCCATTACTTTGTCTGCATAGTCTAAATCTAGATCTCTACCGTCATGTTCATGTTTCAAAACTAACGTACCATCTAGTTCAACTCTGTCTACGTAGATATGAGGTATCATGTTGATTCCTGTGTTGATTATCATTTCATTCCTCACAGTCTTCCAATCATCATGATCTGTTACTTCAGTTACTACTGCACTTCCGTCTTTTTTATTTTCATAAGCAAAAAAGTTTAATGCTCTAAAGTCTTCTTCATCTAGCAACATTCTTAAAGCTGCTACGTCGTCATGATTGTCTCTTATCTCGAAACAACGTTCTAACCCGTACTCTTTTTCCATTTTTTGGAATATGTAAAAACCTACATGATATGGATTAACACCACCCAAGTGAGGTCTGACAACAGCGTTATGCATTTTCAAAAAAGGTAAATGCATCGAATCTGGTAATTTCAAGTCATGTAAAATCTTATAATGCCAAAATGAAGCCCAACCTTCATTTAAAATTTTTGTCTGTATTTGTGGCATAAAGTACCAACTATCCTGCTTGACTATTTCAAATAAATCTAACTGCCAGTTAGAAAATTTATCCGGATAGTATTCAGTAAAAAAAGATAGCATATCATGATCAGGTTTTAGAAGTCTTCTCGTCTCTAGATCATCGTAATCTAACAACAGACCCTTCTTTTTGTATGCATTAAATCTTTTTACTTCCAGCGCCTTAATTTCAGCTCGAGGTTGCCGAGGTATGCCATATCTGTTTGTCTGGTATTTGATTGCATGCAAACTATCTAAAAAACTTTCTACTTTATCTTGGCCTATAGACGGATCTTCAATATATCCTTGGATTCTTTTCTTAGCATTTCTCATTCTAGAAACAACATGATCCGGATCTGTATCTTTAAAACATCGATTATTTTTGAAGAAGTCACTGTGACCTACACAGTGAGCCATAATTAATATCTGAAGATAAAGTGGGTTTTGCATCATAAGATATGCAATTGATGGGTTAGAGTTGATGATCATCTCGTAAGGCAGACCACTTTGACCCATATTATAATTTAAGTGAGTTCTTTCAAAAGTTTTACCGTATGACCAATGATTGTAATGACTAGGCATGCCGTGGTATGACATATGTCCAATCATTTCATAGTAATCGCATATTTCATAGTTAATATCAAACCAGTCTAATCCATAGTTTCGAGCTATAGCACATATCTTATCATCCCATTCGCTTAAATCTTTTGTTGAGTACTCAGATAAGCTCATATTTACCTCCAAATAATTTAGAAAACTGAGGCCATATATCTTTTTTATCTCTAATGTTGATTACTTTAAATTTGTCGCTAACTAGCGGTTCAAATATTTTTGCCATTTCGTCTCCCCATATTTTTTCTTGAGGCCTCTTTATCTGAATATACCCAGCTAACTGACTTATATTAACTAAATTTTTCATTTTTTCTAAAGCTTTAGGATTATCTTCAGACCAATTCTCACCATCAGAACAGTGAAAAGTATAAATATTCCAACTAGAAGGTGAATATCTTTCCTGTATAATCTGTTCAGCTTTCTCTAAACCTGATGAAATATAAGTTCCTCCTGATGATGCTTTTTTAAAGAAGTCATCTTCATTTGTTTCTTTCGCTTCAGTTGTGTGTGATATAAAAACTAGATCGATGTTTTGATATTTAAATCTAATGAATTGATATAATAAGAAGAAAAATGATCGGGCTAAAAATTTCTTTCTTTTTGTCATCGATCCGGATACATCCATTATCATAAAAATAACCGCATTAGTTATTGGTTTTTTAGTTACTTCAATATGCTTGTATTTTAAATCATCTTCATGAAAAGGAAACCGTTCACCACTATCTGGATCAAAAGTTCCGTTCTTAATAGCTTGATTTTTTCTTCTAATTTTATTTTTTAAAGTTTCTTTTTTTGACAGTCTGGCATTAATACCTTTAGGTCTATAACCTTTTCTTTTTATCTTCTCAGACGTCACAGTGTTATTCTGTTTCTTTGCAAGTTCAGGTAGGTTTAAATCATCAAATAAGTACTTAGCTAATTCATCTAATGAAACCTCGACGTCGTAGTAGTCTTCTCCAGCATTGTTGCCGGGTTTATCTGGTTCACCTTTACCTTTTCCTTTCTGTTTAGCTTTTCTAACAACTTGACCTTTCTGAATATCTTGACCTTGTGCTGAACCTACTCCTTTTGTACCATCACCTACACCATATATGAACTGGTATTCTTTAATACCTCTTACAGGTATCTTAATTTTCTTTTTACCATCTTGACCAATGATACTTTCTTCAGCAACTATATCATGTATACCTTCTTTGATAGCTTTGTCAATCTTCTCTTTGTGTCTTCTTCTATCTGATGCAGAACGGTCTGCGACTGTTTTGTGATTTTTAAATACTGACATATAATTCCTCAATTTAACTTTATCTATTATAATTATAATTAATAATGACAATAAGGAAAGGTTAATTTAATTAATTATAACAATAAGATATGATTGATTCAATTAATAACTGTTTATATAGAGGTATTTAGTTATGAAAGACAATAGAATATTAAAGCTAATTTTAAAAGATTTACATAAATTAAATGAAGAAAAGAAGAAATTATCTAAAAAACAAAAGAAAATAGCACAAGCAGCACCACCTCCTGATAAAATAACAGGAGCAGACTTTAAAGCACTTAGCAAGAAGAAGAAAGTTGATGAAGGTGATAAAGAAACAAAATACCCATCAGGTTATAGTGCACCTGAAGGCAGTAAAAGAAACAAAGACTTAGATAAATGCACAAAACTTTACAAAGATGGGAAAACAAAAGAGGCAGCTACTTGCCGCCAAAAGATGGAAAAACCACACATGAAAGAATCTAAACAAATCAATGAATTAAATGAACTTTTAAATGATATGATTGAGGAACAGATTTTAGACGAAATGCTAAATGACTTAGAAGATCATCTTGATGAAAAGAGAAAGCGTAAAAAGAAAAAGAAGAAAGGTGGCGGTTTATCAGCTGCTGTTAAGAAGTCACTTGATAAAAAAGCAGACAAAAGAGGTTTTACTAGAGGATCGGTTTATACTGAATTTAGAAAAGGCCTGGCAGCATTTTTATCTTCCGGATCAAGAAAAGGAATGTCAGCACATCAATGGGCTCATGCCCGAGTTAATTCTGCCAACCCAAGCAAGTCTTGGGCATCTGTTAAAAAGCGTAAAGGCGGAAAAAAGAAAAAGAAGTAAGGATTTAAAATGAAAATATATAAAAAATTAGTTAGAAAATTAATCAAGGAGTCTATAGATGATTTCTTTAAAGCGGACTTTGTAGGTACTGACTCCGGTGAAACAATGCTACCTCAACAAGCTTATCGTGAAATAAGAAGTTGGTTTGAGAATAACATAGGTATAATTGAAAAACTTAGAAATTTTAGCAAACAAGCGAAGACTGACTCAATCTATAACCAAGCTGATGAATTAGCACTGGGTATGACCTCAGACGTCATTGGCGGTTTAGACATGCGAGAGATTGAAAAGGTGCGTGCACAATATATTTCTTTTCTCGGTGACACACTGCTTAAAAACAATAAAAAATTAAAATCCATACTAGTTAATAGAAAACCTAGTTCTAAATTCGATCGTGGCGCTGACATGAACAATCTTAATACTCTTTTTGAAACTATGTTTGATACAGTTGATGAAATTGGTATTGGCCCAGTTAATTATGAAGAATTTGAGCGAGCTAAAAATATGTTAGGTCATCAGATCCATGATCCAATCAACAGGATGGCTTCCCAAAGACTTCGTTATCTAAACCCGTTAAAAGATGAAGCCCCACCAGAAGCAATTCCCGTCATGACGGGTGGCCCTAAAAGAGCCCAAGACAAACCGGCGTCTAGAAGTCTTAATATTACAAATCAACTTCGAAGTGTTAAAGTTACAAATAACTTAGCTTTAGCCTCAATA
>JGI24003J15210_10001230_pt1 | contig 11158 bp, 13 predicted proteins | sample LinPmetageLP28_FD_15210 | JGI IMG/M metagenome (IMG submission 15210)
ATCGTTTTGTTCTGATAGGAAAATTTCATTAACATCAATATCATCTGTTATTTCTGCGCCAGTTATTGGAATTTTCTTTTCTTTACCGTTTACTATAATAATATTATATGATCCACTGCCCATTGTTTCACTTTCCATGTCACCGCTAACAGTAGACTCTATGGATCCCATTGTCTCTTGTGTTAGAGTGTCTGGATTTTGTGAATAGAAACTCTGTAATTTTTCTGGGGTGTAGATATAATCACTACTTCCCTTGACATCTACTGCTTCTGTTATTCTTTCTATCTTATTGCCTTTAAGTTCAAATCTAAAGGTTGGTTGGGTTATTCTCTTTCTTGATTTTGCACGAATACCAACAACTGTTTTATCTTTCAGACTGTCAACAAACTGGCCGTCGGATTCTCCGATCTCAGTAAATCCATCGGGATATAGTAAGTGGGTTGCTGCTGCTGCTTCGTTGTCCGCAAACTTAACTTGTCCTGTCAGTGCTTCATGTATTAATGCTCTTTTGAAGTCTTCATTTTTATCAAGATATTTAATGAGATTCTTTTGAATTGTTGGCGTAACCGATTCTCTTTGAATTGCCCAATTATACTCATCTTTGATTTCTCCATTAACATCCAACATTTCTTCGAACCAAGGTTTCCCGTTATGTCTCATCTTTGCTTCTTCGAGATTATTTGGATCAATCATTTTTTGAGGCATTTTTGACAAAGACTTTGTAATAGACTTTAAAGCACCTTCAGTAAACTTAGCATCTTTGCTTGTTAGATTAGCAGCAATTGCTGCGAGAGCCTGAGCAGATTTCTTTGAACTCTCTGATGACAACTGTATTTGACCATCCATCTTAACACTTATTCTATTATCACCACTTACAATATCTGTTTTTGGTTCTGGATCACCGGCAATTCCTAGTTCACTGCTGTGAGCCAGATCTGCCCGTAACTCTTGTGGTATGTTTTTCATCGTGCTTTTCGCAAGATCAAATGAATCCTTTGAGAATGACAGTAAATTATTATTTGTCTGCATGTCTCTTTGACTCAACTGCTCGTCACTAAAGCCTGCTGATTTAAGACCACTGTAAATTAATGCCCATTCAAATTGGACACCTTTGTTTTGTGAAAGTTGTTTGGTGGGACGAGGGTATTCGATCGCATCTAAACTTATGGGAGATCCCATAGGCATCGAGAGATCTAGTGCTTGTTCGCCTTCTTGCTCCGCTGCTGCTGCTACATCAGCGTCATCTACCTCTGCTGCTGGATCTCTTCCAGTTTCTGATTGTGATCCACCAGCAGCACCCACAGCACCCCCAGAGTCCGCTTTACCTTGCTCCTCTGGTTCCTCAGCACGAATCTCTGCTGAGAGATCACCAAACACTTGAATTGATGTTGGTGTCTGTTTAAACTCACCCTTCTTGATGTGGTTCATGACATCAGTAATGGTTGGTTTTTGTTTATCTATTCCGCCCTTGAGAACAACATCATCATCGGGATCAGGACGAACAACTACCTCTACCTTGTTCTGTTTTCTCTTGCGAATAAGATAAAGATCTGGACGGAGATATTTTGCTGCTTCGTCTAGAAGTGTTTGTTCTCCGAGGAATGCAAGGAACTCTTGTTCATCGAACCATTCGACGCTTTCGTTAGCGGTGTTCAGGTGATGATGAACTGTGGCCATCATTTCTTTTGCATCTGAATTACTGATGTGTCTTGGCATGTGAGATCTAAACTTGTTGATATTCTTTTCATTTGCCGCTGCTCTTACTTTGGTTGCAGATGCACCTTCGACTCCTTCTGAGTCTGGATCTCTGTGTCCTGCATTGACGACATTTACTTTGATGCCAACTGCACTTGCTATTTTTTCAGCCCTGGCTGACATTTCTGCATGCCTGTCTCCACCTACCACGAGATGTGCATGACTATATCCTTTTTTCTTTGCGTGTTCAAATGCCTGTCCCATGTGACGAATGTTTTCATCCGAAACAACATTCGCATTAGGTAAAACTTTTTTTGCCATTCCGTGTTTCACATCAGGCGGAAGAGGATTTTTTTCTCCACCATGAGATTGACTGAGAATAACCGCGTGATCTCCTCCAACTTTCCTTGCATGCGATACTACTGCATCTGCTAGTTTCGCATGTCCGGCGTGTGGTGGGTTCATTCTACCGAATGAAAATACAAAGTGTCGTTCTTTTTTAGGCATATGAATATCTCCACTTTATTTATAAAAAAACAGGGGAGCGTTTGCTCCCCTGTTTGGGTCCGTTGGAGTTTCTGCGTTTGGATCACCTCCTGACTTGTGTCTGGACCCACTTTATATAGTAATCTTTTTCTCTACAAACCGAAAATTTTTGTGATGATTTCTTTTTCCGGAAATTACTTCATAAATTGCAGATTTATTTAACGATTTTTCCCTACAAAAACGCATCATATTGTCAACTTCTACCAATATTCCCTTCGGATCGCTAAAAATGTAGGTATATTTTTCTTGCTTTTTCTTTTCTTCTGGTTCTTGATTCCAGTTCCATGTATTGTTTGTCTTAATAAATTGACCACCATACATTTCACAGAATCGTTTTCGCCACAAATGACTTTGTGCATCTTCATTCATCTTTACCCATGTCGGAGTATTTTGTTTGTTAACATGATCAGAATTCATTTGTGTTCTTTCTTATAATTTTGTATGGTTTTAAAGAGAGGTTTTACCCAATTTATAGGCGAATCAGAAAAAACTTGAATTTCTCCGGACTCGCAGGAGACTAAAATTTTAAATTTCTTTATTTCTTCACCTGTCATATCTTGCCACATAAGAGAGTATGCAGTCGCTTGCATCATGTAATTATCAACATGTTTAAGATCTTTACTTCTAGTTGATCCCTTGAAGTCAATGATCGCAAGTTCGTTTGCATGTTCTGCTATACAGTCAACGCGCCCCGCTAAACCAACTTTAGTACTCCACAGCGGAACTTCTAATGCTCTTATGTTATCAATTCTATCAAGTTCTGGTTTTAGTTGTATAAACAGATCACACTCGTTTGGGGGTAGATCCTGAAGAACAATTTTTTTGTTATTCAGATAGTCTTCAATAACAGAGTGCAACTTGTTGCCTCTTGAGCATACCCTGACAGACTCTCTTGGGTTCTTTTTTCGCCACTGCGCGAAGAACTTTCTCTTTTCCCATCCGGTGACAGTCGTCACGCTAGGCAGGGAAGTTCCTTCGTGGATATATCGCCGACCCGAGTCAGTTGTTTCTGACTCGATGTCGGCGATAGGCAATTCTAATGGTAGGTGATTAAATACTTTTTGCACAAACATAATATAACATAACTAAAAGAAAAGTCAATAGCCTTCTGAACCAGTATTCTTAGGATTGAAAGATGATTTGAATAGTTTAGGCTTTATCTTGCCAGTAGGATTATCACTTGGCTTTATTGATTTTGCCTTATCGCCTGGGTTTGCGTGTGCATCCACTTGTTGCTTAATTACGCTCTTGTCTGGCTTCATGTTGGCAACTGTGTCTTTAACTTTGTCTAGGTAACTCATATTCTCTCCGTATGATTCTGGTATTGGTTGTTGTGATCCTGATCCCGAGAAGTTGGCTCTGCCCATAGTTTGCTGGTAAGTGTTAACTCCTGTTTGTGCCGCTTGTCCTACTTTTCTTGCACCTGCACCTGCTCTTCTTAATGTCGCTCCTGTTTTTCCGCCTAGAACTTTACCTGATTTAGATAATGCTCTCCCAGCAGCGACTCCTGCCTTTGCAAGTTTTCCGGCTTTCATTGCTGCACCCACACCGGGAATAAGACCTCCAACTGCTGATGCTGCTCTGAATGCTGCGTCACCCTTATCTCCTTGGAGAGTATCAACCCCAGCACTCACTGCGTCGATTGCGGATCCAACAAGGTTTCCTCCGGGAATCAACGAAGCAACACCCGAAACGACATCACCAACTCCCTGTGCGAAATCAACGGCTTTTTTGAGCAAACCTTCTTCAATTTGTTTTTCTAGAATATTTTGTGTTCTCATGTTATTATATATAATAATATGGAATATAAAGATCACTCACATAATCAGTTGGATGAAGGACTCCTCGGTAAAGGTAGAAATGCAGCGGCAGCAATAGGTTCAGCAGTCGGTGGCGCGGCCGCGAAGGCGGGCCGCGAGGTCGTGGCTAATAGAATATCTGAATTGGGTGGGAAAGAAAGTGCTATAGGTAGAATTGTTGGTGATGGAAAAAAGACTGGTCAAGAAATAGCACAAGAAAGAAGAACTGGAAAAGCAGCAAATCCAGAAATAGGAACAGATTATGTACCATCTATGACAAGAACTCAACAGAGAAGAGTTCGTGAGGGTGAGAAACCAGGCGGTGGAGGGGGCGGCAATGTGCAACGCGCAAATAGAATGGCAAAAGCAGTAGAGTTAGGACAGAAAAAACTCGACGCCAGATCTTTTACAAGAAGTGGTAAAAATCTGGGAAGTAGTCTTGTTAAAGGTGCAATGGGAAGAGTTGTTCAAGCACTTCCTAAATCACAAAAAGCCAGAGTTGAATTGGCCAAACAGGTCGGTGGAGGAATAAAGCGTGGTATTGGTGGTAAAAGTCCGGGAGATATGAAAGGTATCTTTGCGAATGATGCTTTCAGTGCGCAACCAACAGGAAGATCAAATGATGCATTCGGTGATCAAGCACAGATGAGAAAACAAGCAAGAGAACTTCTGCAATTGGATCCATCTCTCACATATGGACAAGCACTTACTGCGGTTATGCAGCAAGTTTCGCAGGGCAAGGCCTTGCAAAACCGTTCCGATTCTTAATCCCAGCGTCGTCCCTTGACCTGATCACCCTTGAATTGTCCACCGTCAAGTTTATGATGATGTCGTTTCGGAAGGTTTTCTTTCATTCGGGTTGTAAGTTCCGACCATTTACCGCCAGTAACTTTGTCTGCGGTTAATGTAGAGTCAGTAGCAGTAGAGGGAAAAGCAGCAATTGCTTTCTTCACTTTCTTTTCACCGCACATTGGACATGGTTCTTTGCATGGCTGATCCGAGTTCGCCATACTCTTCATATCCTCAAAAGTTCCATCACAACTCTCACACATATAATCATACATAGGCATAGTAATTTCCTCCAGAGATATATATTAGTATGAAAAAATTCTTAAAATTTATAACCGAAGAGTCCAAGCCAAAAATTCAAACAACAGGTCACCTCACACATGCTGGTGATCTATTATACTATGGTGATCCCAATCACGCAATAGAACATCACGAACAAATGTTTGAACGACTTCACTCAAATACCCAAAATGCAAATCACGAAGCATCTCTTAAAGTTGATGGTGGTATGAGCATAGTTCAAGGACGAGATGAAGATGGGACGCCTTTTGTTTCCTATAAGTCAGGAAAGAAAAAATTCTACACACCCGATGAAATCAAGGCAACTGGAAAGAAGCACTACGAGAAAACTCTCATACCAGCATTGCTCGCAACGACAAAAATGAACATTAAGCCTGGGACAGCATTTCAATCGGATGTGCTTTGGGATAAACACCCCGGCAAAAAGTCATACACACCAAACACAATTAAGTACGCTACTGGTTCAGATTCCAGTTTTGGAATTGCACCGCACTCACAGTATGATATAGAAGATGGAAATATGATCAAGGTATCAAACGCACCAGATCACACACAATTGAAGAGCGATCATGTATATGCACCCAAACTGTCTATGACAGGCACAAAGTTTAACCCAATGGCGGACGAGGTTGCAACCAAGGTTCAACAGCATCTAGGGACCGCAAGAGCATTTCTTGATGACGACAGTGTGAGAGAATTTTCATCTACGCTTCCTGATAACAAAAAGTTTCATAATGCATTACAGACATACTCAAATCATGTTGCAAGAACAAGCGGCGTGAGAAGTTCTGATGATTTCAAAGAGTTTGTAGGTAAGCATGTTGCCAGAAGAAAAGTCAGTGCAGGACTTAGGGAAAGAGAACTCACTGATCACATGGAAACAATTGAAAACAACCTTGGAGCAATTGATTCTTTGTTTGGCGCACACAATGAAATGACTACCGCAAAGCATCATATGATGGATCATCTCAAAGATCATCACGATCAATTCGACATCGCTCCTCACCGAGACGAAGAGCATGAAGGTATTGTTGCAACTGATTCTAATTCAGGAACTATGGCAAAGTTTGTTCGAGAAGGACCTGACGGATTTGCAGAAAGAAATGCAGCGAGAACTGCTATACTCAGGCAGAAATCCTGATCCACCTATGCCAAGAGTCTTTGAGAGTATTCTCTAACGAATTATAGTGAAGTTCAAACCAAACTGGCTTTCTTGGTTTTACTGAGAGAGGCATATTGCATTCGTTTGGTTTCCTGTTCGACTTTCGTGTATTACACTTCTCACATGCAGTGACTAGATTTGTCCAAGAAGAGTCTCCTCCTCTGGATCTAGGTGTAACATGATCAATTGTAAGTCTTGAGGGTTTCTTTGATCGAAACCCACAGTATTGGCATACCCATTTATCACGAATGAATATGTTCTTTCGTGAAGGCAGTGTGTGGTGATACGGAATGCGAACATATGTCGTCAGCATAATCGCCTTGGGTAAATGAAACTTACCCGTGGTCGTATTAATCTTGTAGTTGTCTTCGTATGTTACAGGTTTAATCGCTTTTCCGGACAGCAATAATGATATTGCTTTTTTCCAATCAATGACATTTAGAATTTCTTCTGATGCGTTGAGCAGTAACACCTGTCGTTGCATACGATCTCCTATTGGAAAATTTTACTCACATGAGTCCCAAGACAGTACCACTTCCGAAAGTTACACCGCGAGGTGAGAATGGTAAAATATCTCCTGCTATGGGGGTAACTTGAACCGATCCCCCATCAAAGTACAGAGTTAAACTTGTTGATGTTGTGTAAAGGCCTTTGACTTTTCCGCCCGCAGTGCAGTTTGTGGTTCCTGATGTGAGTGGTTTGATGTCAGAGTAATATTCTCTTCCGCCGATTGATCCTACAGCCATGTCTCTTCTCCTCTATGACTTAATGTGCATAGTATGTATTATTTTTACACGCTCACGATATTAATTTGTCCACCCATACCACCATGAAATTGACATCTGTAATATAAGGTTGATGGTGCATCACTTGGAACAGTGTATGTTATAGTTCCGCTGTTTGCTCCATTCCTACTAATTCCAGAAGTTATTTCATTGCCATCGTCCCACTCACCGCCATTATCTGTTGTCTGAATCCAAAATGGGTGGCTCGATACCGAATCGCCTAGATTTAATTTGTATGTTCTTCCTTTTCTGAAGTACATGGTATTTTGCCTTACTCCATCAATAAAATACTTGTTACCGTCGTCGGTTGAAACGACAGTCACTGCGTAATTTACTGGATCAAGAGTAGATCCGCCCAGTTCAACGATGTAATCTAGTACGATAGACCTTTTTACTTCTTCTGCTGGACTTTCTGATAGATAAGGACCGAATCCAGCATCAACAACAAATCCATTGTCGTGTGCTTGTTTAATTTCCGCAGTAATTCCTGCGAAATCATAGGTGGCCCCGTTCCAGTATCCAGTATTAATTCCACCAGTTCCTCCTTGAAATGCCCATTGCACTACCATATGAATTTCACTGTCAGTTTCTGATGGTAAAATAGTTCTCCAGTTACGATTTCCCCAGAAATTACCCGCATCGCCGTCTGCTGTTCCGCCACCATATCCAACATATGGTGTCAGTTTATACAGATCGGGGTTTAAACCATACACACCATTATCTAGAATTAAAGGAACTGCTTCTCCTATAATATCCAATCCTCGACTACGGTAAAAGTCAAAGTAACCCGGCGCACGGGCAGTTGAATAAGTACCTGCTGTGTCTCCAGCATTAGATGCAGCATCTACCATGAAACCATTTATACCAACTTCATCTCTCCACGGAATAACTTCATACTCACGAAATTCCACATGTGAAGATTTACTAAAGTCTGGCATTGGAAATCTTGCCGATGTATTCCCGGACCATTCTGATTCCCATGATCCGACCATAGCAAGATTTCCTCTTGCTGGATCAGTCTGTGTAGTATCATGGAACGCTAACTGATAACCATCATAGATGTAGACTTCTACTGGATCGCCGGCTGCGGTCTTCGAGTCTATCCAAGGTTTCAGGAAGTTGATAAATGATTGCTGTCGATCGGCAGTTGCAGCAGTCGCATCCACACTCTTTCTTTTACCTGTGGTGGTAAACACATATTCGAGTGTTGCACCGCCTGACTTCACGGTTGATATATTTTGTGCATCATTCCAAGTTCCTAGATTTGGATCTCCGGCTGACCATGATGCACTGGGTAATGCTCTGCCGGTATCAGTGGTAGTTCTAGCACCCATAGGAGTTCTTATATTAAATCTACGAAACCCTCTTTCATATTCTCTTTGCATGTTGACTTCTACAGCAGTTCTCACAGCATCTTGTGGATCTGTTGTTACGCCTGAAGTTGCGCCTGGGTTGGTTATCTGAGTGTCGTCAGTTGACATTCTCCAATCATCAATTCCCTTATTTCCAGTTGCAAAATTTACAGTAAAAAATGGTCGTCTGTCAACCACAAATTCATAATACAAATCAGGAGAACCAGTTAAATCGGAATACAGAATAATATTATTTTGTTTTCCCTGTTTTACTGTAAGTATATCATCAGGTCTTAATCTTTTTATTATATTTCCTGAATTACTCTGCGAAACTACCGGAAATGTGTATTTGGGCGTTACTGGCTGAGTTTCTTCGGTTATTTTAACTTTTTTATTATCTTCCGAAGAGTTGCGATCAACTTTAGTTGACTCGGTTTTACTCAGTTTTATTTTTGCCCGTTCTGTCATCTGCTCACCTGTGGTGATACTTCGAATCTTCCTTCTATTATTCTGGTTACTTCAGACCCACTAATCAATTCAAGATCGTACAAGTGTCGACCTGATGGAATGTTTGTCATTGTGGTTGCGTCTACTACAATGTTCACACCTCCTGTCAAAGTTGCCCCGGTTGAACTTGAATTTAAGGTAATACCGCCAAATCCACCGACACCTCCAGTGATAGCAAAGTCACCAGTAATGCCTCCGCCAGTCACTCCGCGAGGTACGCCCCCCGTATGCCCACTTGTTCCTGCGATATGGAGAAGTAGGAGTGGATCATTTACTGACTTTCTTACTTGCATATTAGCAGAATATGAACTCAAGTCAATAGCAGTAGATCCTTGTGTTTGATATTCAAAGAATAATTTGAAAGTTGATCCTTGATCTACGAAAATGTGATGGTTTGCTGCTGGCATTGGTATCTCTTTTTAGATGGGTGTATAAGTATATATTGAATAGGAAATTTAATTCTTATAAATAACTCTGTAACCTAAAGACAAAAGGATATTAAAATGGAATCATCAAACAAAAGATTCGCTGATCAACTTCATGCCGCCATGTCCATAATGGAGAGCAATGAGACAGTCGAAGAGACAGTCGAAGAGACAACAAGCAACCCCACCGACGAACTCGTTATCGAGTATCTTTCATCTTTCTTCGGTCAAGATCTCACTGAATCTACAGAAGACATCAGCGATGAAGATCTTCTTGAAGCCATTGAATCATTGAACGCTCTTTGCGGAATGGTTAATGAATATTTCGGCCTCGAAGAAAACATGATGCTTGCACCCAAAAAGGGTAAGCCTGGGCATAAAGCCGCCAAGCGAATGTATTGAATAAGTAGGGTAGGTGATCACAGTGTTTTTGATAGACACTCCAGAGCCTTCTCTGCGCCCTCTCTAGAGAACCCGAGAAATCGGGTTCTCTGTTTTTTATAAATACAAAGAACAATTGGAGAATATAAATGTCGATACGAGATCAAATATTATCTGAACAATCAGAAACTATGGTAGAAAAAACTGCTGCTGCTGAAAAATTAAAGAGTTTGCTCCATAAACTTGATAAAAAAGTTGCAGGTGGTGTTGTTGGTATGCAGAATTTTCTCGATCCTGAAGATTCGGATCGTCGGGAAAAAGAGGGGCCTGATACAATGGAAACCCCATCCGCGAAGCCGAAACCACCAAAAAGACCAGGCGAAGATAGACGATCAACGACAGAAGAAATTGAAAAACTGGCAGAAATGCTGGGTAAAGGTGTTGAAAGGCATAGAGGAACAGATGTTCCAAAGAAATACTCCCCGGAAAAGGGTGGAACAGAAGCAGATCGCAAGCGTCTTGGCAGAAAAGCCAAGAAAGGCGAGAAGATCGTCAACCTGAGTCGAGATCTCAGTGCTAAAATCAGCACCGACGAAGCAGTCGAGGATATGACAGCCGCACAAGAACGAGATCGTGATCACAGAGACAACCCGACTCGTAAGACAGTTGCGAAGGTAAAACTCCCATCAACCAAGGATGAACGCGAGCGATACGCAAAGGACTTCAGAGTCAAGCGTGGCCACGGTAAAGGTGTTGGTAACAAGCAAAAGAAACTCAAGGATCTCACACTCAAGGATTCAACTGAGTTCGCCAATTCAGTCATGGAGAATCTTGGAAAACTAAGAGAAGATTCGCCTCCTAACAGATCAACCCTCAAACCACAACCAATAAGAAGATTTACAACAAATGTCTCTCCGGACCTGAGAGGAAAACCACAGCAGCACGGTGGTCCTGGTCCAGAATCAGTCGGTTCAGGTGGTGATGATCTTACGGGCGCCCGAGATCGAGCGCGTGGTAATTTTCCCATGCCGCACGGAACAACATTGAAGAGAAATCTAGAAGATAAGGCGAAGAGACAAATAGGAGATAAGACGAATGGCTGATTTTAAGAAAATGCTAGAGGAAATTAAGAGAAGAAATGAGTCTCTTCAAGAGAAAAAGGCTGCAAAGCATTTTTCACCAGAAGAAATGCCCGGACAAGCCGATGATGTGTATCACAACTGCATCAAGAGCGTAAAAGCAGAAGCCGAAAAGAATGGCAAGCCTATGAGTGAGCAAGAAGCCGCTGCAATCTGCGAGAAGTCCAGAAAAGAAGGTGGTGCGACTCTCAAACAAGGCGCACAACGCAAGAAGGAAGAAGATCGCAAGCGAAAAGAAGACGCTTGACAAGTAAAACAACCGGCGCCGGTTGATAGTT
>JGI24003J15210_10001231_pt1 | contig 11157 bp, 4 predicted proteins | sample LinPmetageLP28_FD_15210 | JGI IMG/M metagenome (IMG submission 15210)
AAGGTATTTCAGGAGGTATTTCAGGAGCTGCTCCAGGGATAGGAAGTTCGGCTGCACAAAATGCTGCAAAAGCTGGAGCAACTGCATCATTTATGGGTGCTCAAACGACTGGTCAGTTTGCTAAACAAGGTCTTACTTCAGGTATACAAACAGGTGTATCTCAAGGATTTGCTAATATAACACCTCAAGTAGCAAAAAATATTGGGTATACAGGTGCTATAAGTCCTGTAAGTAATAATATAATTGGAAGCACTGCAGGAAGTGGTTCTTTTTTACAAGGTTCAAAAGGATTATTAAGTGGAGCTGCTGGTAGAGTTGGTCAGGGTAGCACTTCTTTAATTGATAAGGTGGCAGCTCCTATATCAAAAACTTTTTCAGGAGCTTCTGGAGGAATAGATGCTTTACAAAATCTTAAACCAATATCTTTAGATCCAACAGGAATAATAACTGATAAAAAAGTAAATCCATTAGTTATGGCAGGTTTAGGATATACTTTAAAAGAGGCAGCAACTCCAATACCTCCTCCAGATTCTTCACAATTTAATCCTCCTAAAAGAGATTTTAGTAAATATGCTTATAAAGGACCGTTAAACCGTGGCGAATATACCTATGCAGATCCAGAAGATATTGCTTATGGTAGAGTTAGTCCATCTTCTTATGGTTACTTGGGAGCTAAAGAAGGAGGTAAAATTAATTTTGCTATGGGAGGATCTTCACCAGCTTATATGGACCCTGCTGGAGGAATGGGTGTAAATATTATGGATCCTGCAGGAGGACGTGCAACACAAGGTCAAGGATTTGTGCCTCCTCAACCTGGAAGAACTGCAGGAATTTCTTCAGGTATTTCAAAAATTATGTCACAAGCTCAGAAACCTTCTATTAATCCTTCACAAACATTACAAGGTTTAACACAAGTTATGTCACCGTCTACTATGCCTCCACCTCAAGCACAAAATATACCTCAACCACAAATGCAACAACCTATGAATAATATTGGTAATAAAAATATGGAACAATTGTTACAATCTATACCTAGAAAAGAAATAGATGTGGCTATTAATACATTAAGAGGAGGAGTTGGTATGGCTCAAGGTGGTAATGTGCCGGGATTGGCTAAAAATACTGGACAACAAATTACAGGACAAAGTTCTGGTATTGGCTCGGGAGTATATAATAATCCTATGAGTGAAAAACAATTTATTAATAGCTTTTTAAGTATTATGCCTAATAATCTTGTAGGCAATGCTGTTCGTGAATTCGGTATTGGAGAACAAGTAGGACAACAGATTTATCAAAAATTTAATGACTCTAATAAAAAACAAATGGCTGAAGGTGGTGAAGTTGAAACCGATAAAAATCTTCAAGAGAATGCTTTTGTAATTCCAGCAGATGTTGTTGGCCACATTGGAGATGGTTCTTCTGATGAGGGAACTAGACAATTACAAAGTTATTTGGGTATGAACCCGCAACAATATCAGGCGGGTGGGATTTTGGCCGGGGAAATTCAAGGACCGGGTGGGGGTATGGATGACCTTATTCAAACTAGTATTGAAGGCAAACGAGCCGCAGCTGTAAGCCCACAAGAATTTGTGGTACCTAGAGATATTGTTGCAGAACTTGGACAAGGAAGTTATGATAGAGGCTCTACTAAATTATATGCTTTAATGAAGAATGTACGAAAAGAAAAAACAGGGACAACCAAACAACCAGCAGAACTACAAAGAGGATTAGGACAACTTATGAGGACAGCCGCTGCTTAAAATAGAAGAAATCACTTCATTTGGTGATATTGATGAATTGTTTGAAATGTTTAAAGAAGAAATAGAAAGAATGCCGTATAACAATAAATATACACCCGAACTTTTAAAAGATCATATTGAATCTGGGAAGTTAGGTTTGTTGAAAATAATACACAATGATAAAATATTAGCAGGTTATGTTATACGAATAAATACATATCCCACCAACAAAAAATTATTAGAACTTTTGTTTGTCTTTGGTAAGGGATTGTCTTTTAAATTAGGTAAACAAATATTTAAAAAACTAGAGGAACTCGCAAAAAAACTGCGGTTGCATGGTATAGAGTTAACCGGTAGGTTAGAATGGAATATGATTGCAGACCGATTAGGATTTAATAAACAACAATTTACACAGAGAACTAAATGGCTGACTTACTAAAAAGATTACAACTTTCAAAAAAACAATATGGTGTAGGCATGGAGGAGAATCCCTTTGCGGATAAGTCTCCTTCAGAATGTATGACTCTCAACTTTGGTGGCGGTGGTTCCCCTCCTCCTCCACCAGCCCCTTCATCCGTTACACAACAAACCGCTAACATACCAGAATATTTTCAACCGTATCTTGAACGATTGTTTGAAAGAGCCGAAGGTGTAACGACAGAACCGTTTGAACAATATGAAGGACCTCGTCTTGCAGCTCCAACAACACAGCAACAAGCGGCATATCAAGGAGTTGAGGATATGGTTGGTGGTTACAAACCCTATATACAAACAGCTGACTTATTAACCGCTCAAGCAGCTCAACAGTCAACAGATCCACAAGCTATTGCTTCTCGTATGAGTCCATATCAACAGTCTGTTATTGATATACAAAAGAGAGAGGCTCTTAGAGACACAGAAAAATTACAACAACAATTAGGTGCTTCGGCTGTAGGAGCGGGTGCTTATGGAGGTTCACGACAAGCTTTATTAGAATCAGAGTTAGGTCGTCAAACAGGACAACGATTAGCTGATATACAAGCAACGGGTTCTCAACAAGCTTATCAACAAGCTGCGAATCAACTTCAAACAGATCGAGCTGCAAGTTTAGCTTCGGGTCAACAGTTTGCAGGTTTAGGAGCACAGCAACAACAGCTCGGACTTGCCGGTATGGGTGCTTTAGAAACCATTGGTGGTACACAACAAGCTCAACAACAAAGAGCCTTTGATATTGCTTACGAAGATTTTGCCAGAGAACGAACCATGCCATCACAACAAGTTCAGGAAATGTCGTCTGTGCTTCGTGGTTTTAACTTACCCGTTTCAACCTATCAAACATCACAACAAAACTTAGCTCCACCATCTTTTGCACAACAAGCTGCGGGAGTTGGTTTAGGTGCTTTAGGTGTTTATGGTGCAGGTAAAGGTGTTGGTCTATTTGCCGAAGGTGGTTCTGTACCAGACAACCCCGGCATTAAAAAATTAGCTGAAAAAGCTCCACAAGTTGTGGAGAATATGGGATATAATCCTGACGAGGTTATCGCTGCTTACATGGGTGGGCAAATGGGTGTTGAAAAATTTAAAGACAAAGGAATTGTTGAGGGCAGTCAAAAATATGAAACAAGGCAAGGTTCAATGTTTACTCCAATTAGGAGATTCGATGACAGAAAAAAAGGGGATCGAGTTGACTCAGAGGGCAATCCACTACCGGGTCAAATAGGACCTGAGTTTTTTGAAAGTATGGAGGGACAATCACTATTAGAGTATTTAAATAATAAAGAAAATATTCCGGATGCTATGTCTAGAGAAGAAGCTATTTTAGAACGTCAAAAAAATTTAGAAAAACTGGAACCATCGTTCGGTGGTAAGGCGTTTATGGAGGAATATAAAATAGGTGAAAAATTATTTCAAGATGATATATCAAAAAATTCAGATGATGATATAGCTGAAATAATGAATACAGGTAAACCTTATGATCGTTTAGGAGTAGAACGATTTACAGATGCTGACGGTAATTTTGTAATGCCTTTACAAAAAGCAAAACCAAGAGTTCCTCTTACTAAAAATAATAGGAAAATACTTAAAGAACAGGCTAAAGCTAATAAAGCATTTGAAGAAGCACTAGCGGCTGGAAAAACTGAAAAAGAAGCATTAGTGATAGCGAATAAAGTAGATCCAACCTTTAGTACTTCTAACAACAAAACTGATGGTTCTAAAACTACTCCTGACCCTACAAATGTATTAAACACAACTTCTGATGGTGAAATGACAAGCTTATTAAAACAAAAAATATTAGGTGAGATTAACAGAGAAGATGAAGATTTAGATAGATTTAGACGAGCTGCTGGTTACTTAGATATAGCTGCTAAAGGTTTTGATGCTTTTACCGGAGCTTCTGGTAGAGAACAAGCAAGAGAAGATATTTCTTCCGCAGTTAAAACAGCATCAACTATGGAAGATCAAGACAGAAAAGCAAGGACTGCGGATATTGGTTTATTAAATATTGGTGCACAACTTGAATTAGAAGAAAACAAACTTGCAACATCTAGGATTAATCAAGTTGCAAAAAATGCTGCGGCTCAACTTAAATTAGATTTTGGTGCGACTACAAAATTTATTGAAACAATATTAAAAAATCAACCTGAGTTATACACAAAATTAGGTAGTACTGATCCCACTATAGTTGCTCAAGCTAATGAAACTTTAATGAATGGTGTGCAGAGATTGTTAATAACTAACCAAGCAATTAGCGGAGGTCTTGTTAGTAATCTTTCAGAAGCAGCCGAGCAAAGCGGTGAAGCTATAGGAACTGTTGGGGGAGTTGAGGCTACAGTTCGTGGAAATATAAAAAGGGACAACTAATGTCTAAAGTTGTAGACTTTGGTCAGTATGGGTCTTTAGAGTTTGATGACACAGTTTCTACCGATCAAATTAAAGAATATATAACTGACAATGAAAAGAAAATATCTAATCAATTAAATATTCCACCAGAACCTACGGGTGGTGGACCGATCTCTTTTTTACTACCAGATTCAATTGAACGAGGTATAAACACTATTTTAATTGGATCTAATGTCTTACAAATGGAATTAGGTTTAGATAATATTGATAATGCTGTTTATGACATTAGGCGATATCAACAACGTCAAAATGAAATTCCTTTAAACACAGAAGATGCACAAACGTTACAAAAAATAACTGAAGCCGATAGTCTAGGAGAAGCAATCTCAGCTTTTGGTGATAATATGTCTGTTGTATTTCCTTTAATTGGAGAATCAATTGGTACGTATCTTCCAACAATTGCTTTAGGTGGTGGAGTAGCTTTAGCCGCTCGTGGTCTTATGGGCCGTATACTTGGTGCTTTAACTGTGGGTAAATCAAGCGGAACAACTGAATATGCATTGTCTTTTATTGATTCGTTTAATCAAGCAGGTGTTGATATTAATGATGGTGGTGAATTGGCTAAAGCTTTTGCTGATGAAGAAACTATGAACAAAGCTAGAGAGTATGCAGCTGAACGAGGTTTAGGGGTTGGCCTTTTCGATTCTTTTGCTTTTGGAACCGCAGGTCTTATTACGAATGCTTTAAAAACAGGAGCTAAAGTAGGGCTTGGCCGTAGAGTTGCAGCTGGATTGGGAGAGATAGGACAAGGGGCTTCCTTTGGTATGTTAGGAGAAGCGGCGGCTCAAGTTTTAAGTACAGGTGAAATCACATCTCCGGGTGCTGTATTTTTAGAGGGTGTAGCAGAAGGTCCTATGGGTCTTGTTGAAGCTGGTTTCGCTAATTTAAAAAAAAATATTAACACAGAAGATGACTTAAATAAACCGTTACAACTTACCTATCAACCGATAAAACAAATTGGGTTTACGACAAAAATAGAAGATAAAAATAAAGATGCTAGAGATGCTTTAACACCCGAAGAAGGGCCAAAACAAATAACGTTTCAATCAAAGATAGAAGATTCAAACAAAAGAAAAAGAGAAGACATAGTTGGTCCCGGTATGGATAGTGCCGGTAAGAAAGCAGAAAGACAAAGATTACTCAAAAGACAAAAAGATGGTGAAATGAATGTTCGTTCTAGAATATTTAATTTTGTAAGTGATCTTGTTGAGAGAGGAACAAATGATCTTTTAAATTATAGAAAAATAACACCTAGAGGACTATTAAAAGTTTTAGGCAGTGAGGAACAAAGCTGGTTAAGCGAATTTACAGACGATGAAGGTATGTTCTTTATATCTCAAACTTTAGATGAACTTGTAAAAATAAATAAACTTAATAAAAGAGACCTTTACACGGGAGAAAAAACCAATGCGGGTTTAACAAAAACAACAATCTATGAAACTCTTTCACCTCTTGATCGAGAAACTATTAAAAAAGTTGATAGATTTGAGCAAAAGAAAAAACAACAACAAGCTAATCCTAAAGTTAAAAAAGAAAAATTAAATTATACAGCACCACGTATTGAATCTCAGGTCGTTGAAGAAAACAGAAAACCGTTACATGAAAGCATAAAGGGAGATGTTAAAACAGATATTAAAGATTTAGACCCTAATGCTCAAGAACGTATGGTAGAATACATGAATAATCCGGATAAAGTAAAAACAGGTTTTGTAAAAAATATTCATGCAGCGAATAAAAACAATGAGGTCGTAGGTCAACTTCAAGAATTTACAATAGATACTCCGGGTCGAGCTTTAAATGTAACTGCTGCCATTAATTTGTTAAAACCAGAAAATACTAAAATTTTTCAAGATCAACAAGAGGCAAAAGAATATCTAAATAAACAATTAGATAAAGAAACAATTGAGACAAATCAAAAAGAAATTATTGAAGAAATAAATGAAGAACCAAATTTTTCAATGGAAAATATTGAAGACGTAACAGATTTAGAATCTATAGGAGCTTTTGAGCCTCCAATAGTGGTTCCAACGATTCCAGAATTAGTTGCTCAATCAAATAGAAAAAGGACAAAATCGCTTAGTCAAAAAAGTGATAAAGAAAAATCTGATGCACAAACAGAAGCAGAAAACCAGCCTGTAAATATTTATGATGACCAGACACACAAAAATGCAAATGAAATAGCAGAAACATTAAATGATCAAGTCCAGACAAGTACACAGGTAATTCCTACGGATACTGGTGGTCGTGGTGGTGATCGTGGTGGTGATGGTGGTGGTCGTACTCCGCCTCCAGAAGGTCCTCGTGGTAACCAAAATAGAAAAGATATTTCGGATTTAGTAAATACACGAAAAGATCAAAATAAAAGAATAGATAGGGCTTTGGATTTGTTTTCAGGTCCTTTAAATTCTTTAAAAAAATTAGGAAGTTGGTTTACTTCTGCAACATTTATTGCTCGTAACAATCCATTGCTTGCGGCTTATACATCTTTTTTACAAGCACGGTCAGAAGCAAGGTCAAATAAGATGGAAGAACAAGCCGAACTGTTGTCGCCTTGGAATAAATTAACTCCAACAGAACAAAAACTTACAGGACAGGCTGCGGTTTATTCTAAAACTTACAAAACTATTCTAACTCCAGATGCTAATGGTCAAATTATTATTACAGCGGAACAATATAATAGAGGAAAGGTTGAAGCTGATCGAAAAAAAGCAGCTTATAATCAAGCGATTGCTGAAGGTTTATCGATTGAAGAAGCAAATCAAAGATCACGAGAAGCTTTTGATCCAGAAAACAGAGACAGTAAATTTAAACCGGTTGGACCAACGTTAACAAATTTAACAGGAACAATTAATGAAGATATTATTTTAACTCCAAATGCAGTAGCCGCTTATCAAGCTTTAGATAAAGTTCAAACTTATAGACGTAACATGGTAGTTAAACAGACAGTAAGTCAATTAAGAAAATTGTTAGCAAAGACATCTTTTGACCCTAATAGGCTTGCTTTATTTTCTGAAGAACAACTCACAACGACTGAAGGCATTAATCAAATTTCAAAAGCTTTATATCAATATGCCAATATGGCAGAAAGAACAGACCCGGGAGTAGCTATTACTTTTACTCATGCAGCAAGACGATTAGAAATTATGGCTAAAAACTCAGATACTTTATATTTTCCATTATCAAGAAATGGAGATAAGTTTGTAGCGGTTACAGAAAATGTATTAAAAGCAGATGGTAAAATAAAAAAAGAATCTGTATCATGGTCTGCTTTTGATACCAAAGATGGTAATTCTAAACTTAAACTAAGGGAGGCACAAGCCAAAGCCGATGCTCTTGAAAGAACATTGGATCCAAACGAATTATTAAGGGATGATGCTGGTAACATTGTTAGAGAAAACGGCAAAGCTGTAAAAAAATATATACATTCAGGTGTAAAAAGTAATACGTACAATAACATGCAAATGTATTTACCCGCAGATTTTTACACATCATTAGAGGCTTTTATTGCTTTAATGCCTAGTGATTTAAGAGAAGGAAATATTGACTATGAACAGATAATGAAATCTAGAGCAAAAGCCGCTCAAGAAGCAAAAGGAACTCCAACATTTTTTAGAGAAGCTCGTTTAATTCCGGGATATGATTTTAAACCTGAAAACATTATGGAGTCGTTAAACAACAGTATAACATCATTCTCAACATGGGATTCTCATTTTGAATATGAAACTGACATTAACTCTGCTTACGAAAGTATTGTTGAGGACAACTCTGGTTCAACTACAGAGAGAGAAAAAGAATATGTAGAAAAATTAAATAATTATTTAAAACAAGATCCATTAGAACTTCAAGGTTTAAGACAATTAGGTTTTTTATATTATCTAACAGATGTTAGTGCTTCAGTTATGAATATGTTTCAAGGCATTCCAGCGGCAACTTATATTAGTATGTATGGTGGAGTTCGTAAAGCCGGCCTTGGTCAAGCACGAGCTACAAAAGATATATTTAAACTTTTAAAATCTGGCAAGGAATTACGTGGATTAAAAAGTGATTTAGCTATTGATTTAAATAAAGTGGTTAAAAAATATGGTTCAAAAATTCCTCGTTTAAATAGTTTGTCGAGTATTTTAGGATCGAGTTTAGCTCCAAGTCGTGTTAATGAATATTTAGCTTCAAACATTGGTTCGATTATGAATGAAACCGGTATGAATGCAAACCAAATTAGTAATCGAAAAAGTGAAAAAATAATTCGTTTATTAGGATCTATGTTCACTACGACAGAAGTTGTAAATCGTTTAGCTTCTTACATAAATAGTTATGAGTTAACAACTAATAATGATGTTTTAAGAAAAGCAATTGAAATTAATACCAAGGATCAGAACTTTAGTGCAAAAATTCGGAAAGACCTTAACATTGAACCAGAAGCCATTTTAAATAACTTTAATAGTTTTATTAGTAATAACGATAACAAAGAAGCTTTACGAGATATTGTAGGTGTTTTTGCCGTTGAAGAAACACAATTTGTTTATGGTAAAGAAGCTAAACCTGCAATTAACAGAGGTCTTGGAGCTTTGTTGTTTCAGTTTAGTGAATACCCAACTATGATGATGCAGCTTATGTACAAGATGGCAACTGGTCGGGGTAAAGAAGGAAAACAAGCCGTTGCTTTATATGGTGTCTCTTTAATTCTAACGTCTGGAATGATGGGGCTTCCGTTTATGGAAGATGGTTTAGATACTTATGAAGGAGTTTACAACTTTGCTACAAAAAGAAATTTAAACATCGAAAAAGAATATTTTAAATTAATGGCTGATATTACAAGTCCGGAAATGGCGGATGCTATATCCCGTGGTTTTCTACGTTATGCTGGTGTTGATGTCGGACGAAGAGTTGGTTTAGGTTCCCATCCTATTACTGGGTTTTTTAATGATGCTATTTTTGGAGATAAAGGACTTAGTCAAGCAAGTATACCAGCTGTTAGTGTTCTAAGAGGGTTTGTTGATGCTAAACATTATTTAGGTAATGATGATATATTTATGGCTGGAGCCAGTGTTTTACCAAAACCATTTCAAAATATGATAAAAGCAGGTAACTTAGGAACACAAGGATATAAAACTAAAAACGGCGAGCAAATTGTTGTTCCAGAAAATATAAGCACACAAGCACAAGTTCTACAATTTTTAGGGTTTAGCCCTGTAGAAATTTCTAGAGCAAGAGAATATAATTATCTACAAAAATCAGGAAAGTTTAAAGCAGCTCAACTAAGAGACCAATTTTATACAAGACAAAACAGAGCATTAACTAATTTAAATCGTGCTGTTGAAAATAACGATTTAGGAAAAATGGAGCGATATCAAAAACAATTAGATGAAGTTAGAAAAGACGTTGCAGAACACAATCAAAACTCTAGAAGACTTGGAGAATATGATATGGTTATTGACCTTGATCCGGCTACAGTACGAAGAAAAATGATAAGAGGAAGGCTCGGTATTGATGCTTTACAAACTGAAGGCAGAGAAGATCCTGAACTTAAAAAAGCTTACCCTATTGACTAAATAATAGGCATCTATATACTTCTTTACTATGAAATCAATTCACGTTTTAATGGGCTGGGATGCTAGAGAAATCGATGCTTACAATGTTGCAGAGCATTCGTTAATCAGACGGTCATCTATTCCTATCACAGTAACTCCTTTACAACACAACGAACTGAGAGAACATAAGTTATTCTACAGAGAATGGAAGATTGATAAACACAATCAATACTATGATCTATTAGATAAGGCACCCTTTTCTACAGAGTTTAGCCATACTCGATTCTTAGTTCCAGAGATTGCTCGAAGAAATAATTTAAAAGGTTGGGTTATCTTTTGTGATTGTGATTTCTTATGGCTTGACGATATTAAAAACTTAGTAGACCAGCTAGACGATGGGTACCCGGTTATGTCTGTTCATTTTAATTATGAGTCAGATCAACAATTTAAGATGGACAATAAGATACAAACAAAGTATAACTGTAAACTATGGTCATCACTTATGGCTTTTAATATGGAACATGAAGACAATAAAAGATTGACAGTTGAAGCTGTAAATAAATGGAAAGGTTTAGACCTGCATCAATTCTCGTGGCTTACTAGAGGCCCGGACAGTGTAGGTGAAATTAATCCGTTTTGGAATTATGTTCCTGATATAACCGAATATAAAACAGACCAACCGAATGCTGTACATTTTTCATTAGGAGGCCCTTGGATACGAGGGTATGAAGAATGTGATTTCAGCAATCAATGGTATCTTGAAAAAACTCACATGGATTCACTTATAACAAAGAGTAAAACACCATGTCTAAAATTAACGTTGTAACTTCCTTTCGAGGCGATCACTGGAATATTTATGCTAAAGAATGTATCGACAGTTTTGTAAAGAACTGGCCTGAAGATATCAAACTTTATGCTTACTATAATGATTGGCCAGAAGTCGGTCTTCAAAACTATGATAAAAAAAGAGTCAAGTTTATTGACCTTACCGATAATGATAATGGCTTATG
>JGI24003J15210_10001232_pt1 | contig 11149 bp, 5 predicted proteins | sample LinPmetageLP28_FD_15210 | JGI IMG/M metagenome (IMG submission 15210)
TAGGTCTCATTTGCTCTATAACTAGGTTTTCCCAGTCTCTAGGTTTTTCGTTAAATAATCTTTGAACTTCAGCAGAGGCTTTTTCGTTTTTAGAAAATCTAATTATGTCTTGTTTTTCTTCTTTATTTATTAAATCTAAAAGTTCTTTTTTTCTATTTGTAGATGCTTCAGTTGGATTAAAGTCAGCTTCAAATTCATCTATTAAACGAAGTTCTTCATAAGCATTTTCATCTTGAACTATTTTTAATAACTCTTTTTTTCTTTTTTTATTAGATTCTCTAACCTCTGGTTGTTGTGTAAAATTAGATTCAGTTTCATCTATTTGCTGTAGCTCTTCATAAGCTTTTTTAATTTCACTTTTAGAAGATCTTGATTTTTTTATCTTTGTTTTTACTTTTCCTTCTTCAGAAGTAGCTCTTATTATAGCATCACTAAATTCACCTTTTTTAACAGAGTTATTATATTCTTTTATAAACTCATAAGCTTGTTTACCATCTTTAAAACCAACCTCTTTTAATTTATTAGGTAATATAGCTTTTACCAGATTTTCCCAAAAGTTTTTTATTGTAGTTCCAAAATTTTCTTCATATGTTATATCACCATTTAAAATAGCGTCAGAAAAAACTGTAAAATATTCACTACCAATTTCTTTTTCAGTATATCCTCTGTCTTTTAAAAGACCATCCATAATAACTCTTTGGTTATTATTTAATTGTTTTTTAAATTGTTCTACTAATTTAGCTTGTTTATTTACATCTCCTATTAATTTATCTAAAATAGGATGTAATAGTTCGTGTGATTTAGAACTTAAACCAACGTCACCTAATTCGTCTATATCTTGAAAAGCTTGTTCATTAATAACAACTTCGCCATTAGGAGTTATAAAAGCTCCTTCTAGTTTTTCTTCTTTGTTTATTTCATCAATTTTTGACTTTTTAATTTTATCATCTGTAATTGACTTGTCTTTATTAACCTCATCAATAAGCTCTTTTTTTACTCTAGCGTCATACTCTGTTTGATTTAATTCAGTTTTTATTAAATCAATACCTAATATTTTAGAAGAATTTAAAATATCTACTTGTTTAATTTTTCTTTCTTTAACTATTTCGTTAACTTTATTTGTATATATTTTATTAAAACTATCGTTATTGTTTTTTATTTGAGATTGTAGATTTTGTTTTTGAGCATCGGTTAAATTAAGATTATTTAACTCACCTTGAGACATTGTGTTTTCACCTAATAATCTAAGCATCTCAAGCTTTTCTTCTTTGTTTAGTTTGTCTACAACTATTCTATTATTAGAGTGTATTTTTTTTATTTTAGCCTCAAGTTGAATTATTTCATTTTGAGTTTGTTTGTTTTCTATACCAACATTTTCAGCTTTTTTTGTTTTTATACTTTGGCTTAATAGATTTATTTGATTTTTAGCAGAAGGAGATAATAATCTATCAGCTTGTACTGCTTTACCTAAATTAGAAAGTTCAACTCCACCAGTTGTTACTCCACCTATTAATGACGATATTATACCAGTGTCCATAACTCTGTTTAAAACCATCTTTCCATCAAAATTACCATCCTTATCATGGAATTTGTCTATGTCCCAAATTAAATCAATAGCATTATTTATTTCCTCAGAGGCAACTTCAGAAGTTCCTTCAGAAAACATACCACCTAAAACTCTAGTGGCTATTGTTTTAGACATAGTTCTTCCAGCAGCACCAGGCAACATTCTGTTAACACCTTTAAACAAACCTCTAGTTACCATTTCAGATCCAAGTTCTATAGTACCTTGAGCTAAAGAGCCAAGCATAGCGCCTAATCCTCTGTCTTCAGCGTTGTTGTTTGTTTTTTCTTCATAATGTTGACCAACTGAAGAAGCTCCAATTAAAGCTAAACCGCCAGGAGCTATAGCTGCAACAACTGAAGGTGCTGCTTGAAACATACCACTTAATGTTCTATCTAAAGCTTCTAAATAATTTCCTTCTTTAATTGCTCCTGTAATACCTTCACCATCAGCAGCGTCTCTTTTTGTCATTAATTTACTAGTTGCTGCCGCACCTATTTGAAATAAATCATCAAGAACAAAAGCTTTCTCTATGTTACCAGCTATAATATTTCTTTCTTGCTGAGTAAAATCATTTTCATCATCAGCAAAATAATTATAAATATCAATACCTTTAGTTGAAGCAACATCACCAACCATTTCAATAGCATCTGCAGCTCCACCTAATATACTAAAAGTTCCAGAACCAAAACTTGCTATTTTATCTAATAAAAATTGACCTACTTTATTGTCTATGTTATAATTAGATGGATCATCTTTTGTTCTTGTTTGATATTGATCAAACAGTGATTGAACATTTCCGTCTGGATCTTTAGTTTGTTGCTCCAAAAAACCATTTACCAAAACTAAATCCGAACCTTCTATCTCCAACGGAGTGCTGTTTTTTATTGATGTTGCAGACGCACTCTGACCCGCAACATCGTTTAACTTTCCCACGTTTTCTTCTTCAAATCCAACTAATTTTTTAGAAATATTGAATATTTCTTCATTTTCTTGAATATCTTTTTTATAATCTTCAAACTCTCCTTCATACCCGTTTTCTTTAAGCATGTCAAAAGCTTTTTTTAATAATTCTTCGTTCATAATTATTTATTTATTTATGTATTCAAGTCTTCATACTTAGTAGGTCTAGGCTTTAATTCTTTACCACCTTTACCACCATAACCAACAACTTTATGATATCTTCTTTTAGCTTTTGGACCTGGAAAATCTTTTGCACTCATGTTTTGATATTTATCCCATTCCTCTTGATCCTTTTTTAATTGTTCTTTTTTTCTTTTAGCTTCTAATTGAATAGCAATAGCTTGTTTTGCTAGTCTTTCTTCATTTTCTTTTTTAGCTTTTTCAGCGTCTTTTTTATTTTTTTCAATAAAAACATTTTTTGTTTTAACTCTTGATGCTTGAGTTATGTCTCTTTTATTTATATTATTATTAGGCATATCTTTATCAATAGTTATAGCAAGCATTTCTCTAAAGTCTTCTAAATCATTAGGATCTTTTTCATATTCTTCAGAAAATTGATCTTTGCCTAAGTCTAATTTATATTTTAACACACCATCTTCAAACCTAGCTTCCACTATTTTTTGACCTTTTTCATCTAATTTGTCATCAAATATTTTTGCATTACCTTGATTTATGTAATTTTGTAAATTTCCTACATAATCATCTACTATTTCGTCAACTTGTTCTACGCTAAGATTAGAGTCTCTGTTGTATCCAACATAAGTATTGTTGCTTTGATTCTTACTTTTTGGAGCTGTAGATACAGAATCTGTCATTGTTGCAAATTGACCATAAGTTTTTACTGCATAATCACCATAGTCTTTTGCTAATTGTTTTAATTGCTCATCACTGATTAATTCATTATGCTCTATTTGCTTAGCATTTTTACCATATAATGAAGTTTGAAACATATTAAATAAACCTACTTTGTCATCATTACTTATTCTATTGTTATTAATACGTGAATTAATTATACTTTCCATCCTTTGTGAAACCATTTCTGGATTAGGTAATTTTTGTTTTATTTGACCTTTTAATGTTCCATCTGTATACCTTATATCCTTAATGACTTTGTATTCTTGATTTTCATAAAAAGAAGGATCTATTGTTCCTTTGCCTTCTGTATTACCATAAAATACAACATTCATCATTTCTTGCATATTGCTAGATTCATCTCTTATTATTGGTAGTATTTCAGTATTATTTCCTTGAATTCTTTTTTCTAATTCAAAACCACTTATAGAAGTTGCTTGATTTGAACCATCTTCTAAAAAATTTAAACTAACCATAGGACCTGATGAATTAGACAAATCTAAAGAAAAAGTGCTTTTACCTTTTATTGAACTATTACCACTTAAACCTAACATTGCTCTAGTTAATGCTGTATCAGCAGTAGGGTCTATGCCTCCAAAATAACCTTGATTTTTAACTTGATCAGTTACATTTGAGCTATAAACACCCATGTTTTTTGCAAGCATTATTATTTTATCAGGAACTTGCATTATATTTTGTAATTCTATTTTTTCGTCTTCTGTTAAAATAGATTTTTGCCTAAGCTCTGCAGCTCTTTTTATAGAGTTATTTAATTCAGTTCTCATAGACATTGACATACCAGGGGCAGACATACCTAATAAATTTTCAGCTGAGGTAACTTTGTTCCTCATCTCCATTTCCCAACGAAGTGTATCTTTTAGAATTTTTTCATTTTCTAATCTATTTTTTGTATAACCAGCTATAAAAGATTGTATACCTTTATTTATACCTTCAGTAGCTCTTCTAGCGTTTGCAGCGCTTTGAGTGTCAACGAATTGTTTTGGATTTCTATAACTCATAATTTATTTTCTTAAATTCTACATCTAAATTAGAATAGTTAACCATATCATAACCCAAATTATCTTTTATAACGTTTTTGCTTTGCATTTCGTTTGACATGACACCTTGATAAACTCCTTCTCCGTGTTTTTTGTTTTTGTACTCAAAAGTGTAAATATTAAAACCGTTAGGAGATACACCAACTTTACTTATATTTTTTTTAAGTCTTTTATCAGAACGCATGTAGTTAGATGAGTCAAAATTGTTAGAACTATAACTAGTTGGTGGTGTTGTTGGCGGTGGTGTTGTTGGCGGTGGTGTTGTTGGCGTTGTAGAACTAAGATCACCTTCAAAATAATCTGACCCTGCTAAAGCTCCTAAACTTTGTGATGTATTACTTATAGCATCTGACCATGCTGCATTTTGATCTATTTGACCTTGCATTTTTCTCATTTGCGCTCCTTCTAATTGCGCTGAAACCCTATCTAGCTTAATCATTTCTCTTTCTTCTTGAGCTCCAAACGTAAATAAATCTCCTTTTGTTTCTGCGTCTTGTAGTCTTTTAGCTTCAGCCATTCTAGCATTTTGCAATATTTGCTCACCTTGAGCTCTAAGCCTTTCATTTTCAGCTTCTTGTTTTTCTATATTTGCAGATACTCCTTTTTTACTTTGTAATGCTGCTTGAGCCAATGCAGTTGCACCACCAGCACTTGCGCCGGTAGCTCTTATAGTGTCTAAAGTATTTGCCAATGATATATCCGCTTGTTCAACTTGCATTTCTGCAGCTTGAGTAGCTACGCCTAAGTTAGCTGCTGGATTACTTAACATGCCAGATAAATCCTCAACACTCTCGTAGGGATTTATTATAGGTTGTCTATCATCTTCTAATGTTTTTAATTCAGCTGCCTTATCTTTTCTTAAGTTTTCAGCATCATTTGTTCTTTTAGATGCTCCAATATCTTTAACTATTGCAGCTGTTACGTTTAGCCCTACTACTGCCACTACTACCCATCCCATATTATTTGTTTTTTATTTGTTTGTATTTTTCGTATTGCTCATAGTTAGAGCAAACTAATTCTTTTTCTAATTCATCTACATCTGTGATGTTGTTTGGATTTGGATGAATATTTATAAATACAGAATCTTCTAAAGATAAAGCAAGTCTTTTACAACCAGCTTTAGAATTAAAATAAACAGGTGCTTTAATTTGCTTAACACCTTCTTCTGTAGCCACAAGCAATGATCCTTTAATTAAAAACCAAGTGTGATCTTTGTTGTGTATTTTACCTATTGCTATTGTGTTTTTTGGTAAAAACATTTCCCTAACATATATACCTTCTGAAAAAGAATGAGTCAAAGGACAAAGAGTATCTAACTCTTGTTTTTCTTTTACTATAGCATTTTCATTACTTTTAAATAAAGCTGTTTCTAAATCTGTAACTTTTTTTCTAAAATCTTTTACAGATAAAGAACCATATTGTTTTTTTATTTCTAAAGCATCCATAAATTAAAATCCATTATTAGAAAAGAAATCAGAAGATACACAAAATAATTGTTTCTCTCCTCCTGGATCTGTTGTTGAATCTGTTGAAAAGGTTGCTGTAGCAAAAAACCCTTTTATTCCACTTATAATATTTCCAAATATTATTTCACCTTGCGCGGCTGAGCTGTTATTAACTAAGTTAGCAACATAAGCGTTTTCTTTTCTATCAAAACCAGCGTGTGTTCTTGGATATGGTGGATTAACTGTGCCAAATACAGCATTGTAATTTGATCTAACAACAGCAGCTCCATTAGCTGGATTTATTATATATTCACCTTCATAGTAACTCAAAACAGAATTAGATTCATCATTTGTGCTTATCCAATTAGAATCAATGTAATCTTCTCCAGTAGCGTCTGAAGCTAAAGCAGTCATTTTCCAACCACTACCACCTTCGTAGCTTATAGTGCTAAATGTTTTAGACCTTACAGGTTCTGGATTAAAAATAACTGTTACAGAGCTTTCATAATTAGTTCCGTAAAAATTTCCTCTATTTACATCTGTAGAGTGATGCTGATATAGTTTATCTGACGATGTAGAATAAAAATTATTTCTTATACTAAATATTTGATCTGGTCTATAGCTAAATAGACTTGTCCATCCATTTATAGAATCATCAAAAGCTATTGTTTTATTACTTATTGTTCTTTCGTCGTTATAAACTGGGCTTTGATGTAGTGATAAAACATATTGATCTGTGTACAAGTCATAACCACCTGTTGCTAAACCAGGTCCTTGACTTGTGTTTATGTTATTAAGTTCATCTCTAAAGAAATCTTTAACACCGTAATTAGATATTTCAGTAAGACCATCTCTTGATAATCTTAAAACTGCATTGTTATTTTTATCTGTAAAATATTTTCTATATCCATAAGTAGCAAAGCTTTCTGGATTATCACTTATGCCAAAATTTCCACTATAAGCTTGTAAAGTTCCTATAACTAAATTAGCAGCTGTTACAGCTCCTCCACCTTCTGCAGAATATATAGCGTCTTTGTCTATTAAAGCTCTACTCACTTTGAATTGTTGAAACAAAATTAAGTTTGTGTCTTCTGCATAAAGTTTTTGTATAGAACCATTTGCTGGATCTGCGCTTTTAGTAATATCTTCTCCAACAGAAAAAACATTAGTATCATTAATTCCAGTTCGTGAATTAAATATACCAGAATAAATAAGAGAATTAAATCTTATAACTGCATTGGGTTCATCTTCAACTAAATATGCTTTAGGAGAAAAATCTACTGTAGTGTTGTTAAAACCACCTCTTATTCTTGACTCTTCTATAGCCCAATTATTTGTAGCTAGTGGAGTTGAAATAACTGGATAACCACCACTATCAGTAGAGGGTATACCAAAGGAGCCATTCCAAACAGGCTGCTCTGTTAGTGCCTGTCCGCTAAGCGTCTTTTTTAGAACAAAAGTGTTAAAGTATTTTATTTCTACTGTTATTCCGGCCATGATTTATTATTACTTATTTTTATATTTTATTACAGTTCTATAATTTGAAAGAAAACTCCAGAAGGTATAGTTACTGCAGTTTTAGAGAAAAACCCAACATTAGGAGTACAGTCACCATTCCAAATAGTATTTATAGCACTTTCTGTATTTGCATAATACCAAGTTTCAGAAACACAAGTGCCTGGTGGTGTTCCTGTAACTGCGTTTTTTCTATTTATAGTTAAAGGACTAGATTGACTACCTATGTAAGTGTTTAACCAAGTATTAAAATCTATTCCGTTTAGTAAATAATGACCGTTGTTTGACGAAGGGTAACCTGATCTTGTGTCATTAACTACAATATAAACTCCTTTTCTTTTAGTTGAAGCATTAACTGTTTGTAAAGCATTATAAACTGTTACAGCTGTTGTACCTATTTTTATAGAATAAGTTGTTGTTGCTGGAGAACCTTGCGGNTCNTTTAAATCTACTTCTACATCGTAATCTCCAACTGGAAGAGTGTTTACATTTTTATTTGTTAAGTTTATATTTAATTGGTTTGAAACNACTGCTTGACCACCTAATCCAAAAAAGTTAACATTTAAAGTTCCTGTTTTTTGACTATTTATAATATAAGACAAATCTTGAGTTCTTAACGCTACATTATTAGCTCCGTTTATACCGCTTAATGTTGCAAATGTTGTTTCAGTATTATTAGTGTATATTGTTCCAGCTGCAGGTACAGAAGTAGCTGTAGGAGCTACATTTTGTAAGTTTGCGATTTCAGTAAAAGTTGTTGTTACACCTTGATAAACCGCGGTAAAATTAAAAACAAAATTTCTTAATAAAGCGTTTGATCCAAAGAAAACATTGTTCCAATATGACTGTTTAATTATTATATTATAAACTCCTGTACCAGCACCACCTATTTCTACTAAATCAAAGTAAGAACTTACATTTACACCGGCTTGATTAACAACACTAGATATTGTAAAAGATGTTGGAACTTGAGCAGCTCCATTAGAGTCTGTTAAAGTAAAATCACTAGCTAATATTTCAGCAGAAGATGCTGGGTTGTAATTTAAACTTTCTTTAAAAAGAGTTGGCGCAAAACCACTCATGTTTGTTATACCACCTATAGAGTTTTGTATTAAGGTATTTAGTCCATTAATAGTTCCAGATGTAGAAGTTTCCCAAAATATATCTAACAAAGAGTCTACAGGTTCTGTTTCACAAACTGCTAAAAACTGTATTCCTGTATTTGGGTTTACTGTTTTTAATTGACCCAATTTTGTAGAAGTGCTTATTCTTGCTACTAATGGATTAGACTCATTATCATAAAATTGTAAAAACCCTGTGCTAGATAAAGAAGTTGGAACTTCAAACATATCTCGCATTGTAGATATCATAGATACAGTTTCTGTTTGTTGACCAGCATAAAACTGTTCTGATTGTAGACCATAGTTAGTGCTTGGCGTGTCTGTATTTATAGAGTTATCAGTATTTATAACTCTTGGTAAAAGCCTAACAGAGCTTCTAAATTGTTTTTGTTCTGGACCTACTTCGTTTAAGTCTCTAGGAACTTTATTAATATTGTCATTTATTAAAACAGTATGTGAAGTGCTTCCAACTTCTAAAGTTTCTCCACTAGTTCCTGGATAAGAAGCCATAATACCAGGAAGATAAACATTATAATAATCTTGCTCTGTTTGTTTTACTACTATTTTATAAGAATACCAACCAAGAGGATTATTTACGCTATATATACCTGGCCATTCAATAGAACCTTCAGCAGTTCCAGCTGCACCAGTACCTCTAACTGGAGAATTAGGACCTATAACACTGTTAAAGTCTATTTTTAAAGAATCTCCCGGCCACTCAACTGTATCTGTTGAAGACGTAAAATAAGCGTTGTAAATAGTAGAACCTTCATTAGACCCGTTTAAAATAACACTTGATTGTCTTCCATATCTATCAGCTAAAACTACACCAACTTGGTAGTTTCTATTTTGTTTTAACGAAGAGTTAGGATATTCAGCTCTACTTGTAAAATTACCATCTTCCGCAGCCGGTGTAAATGTTAAAGTTCCTGAAGTGTTTGTTGCGCCTTGAGATATAACTATTTGAGTTATGTTAGGTACTGTATTATTTAAAGATGTAACAACTGTTCCAGCTGGTATCCCTGTTCCACTCACGCCGCTAGCTACTTTTATATTTCCAGCGCTATTTGTTACATTTATTGTAATTCCTGATTGAGCTCCACCTTGAACTGTAACAGTTCCTGTTTGCAAACTTGCTACTTCTTTATCATCAACTGTTATGCTATAATTTAAAGACTCCGGCGGGGTGTGTTTGTTTTGAAAATTACCATAAACTATTCTATTACTTATAACTTCTTGAGCAAAAGCTCTTACTGGAACTTTATCATAAACTCTTATTAGTTCATTTGAAGGTAAAGTTTTAAAAGGCTTTGTAGATTTATAATTATATGTAATGTTTGAAGTGCCGTTGTTTGAGTCTATTGGTATTGTTTCTACAACTTTTACTACTAAACCATCAGATTCTTTAAATAATATATCTAATTCTGATATTTCAAACTCATCACTAATAGAAGCTGTAGGTGTTGTACAATCTGGTTTAGGGATTATTAATTTTATTTCATTAACTTTATTTTCAACAAAAGAAACAACAGTGCTTCTATAAGTCTGCGCTAAATCATCTTTATCATCTATGTTGTTTATATTTTTATCAACATACATAAAATAACCATCTTGTTTAGGTATAAAAGCTATTTGCGTAAATGGCGCCATTAAAGAATATTCTCCATCTTTAAATTTAAACCTATAACTAAATCTTACAAATAAATCTTGTAAGTAATCTGAGTCTCCATTAAATGCCCCATCAAATTTAGGATTAGGATTAAACACTAGCATTTGATTATCTGCAACAGTTATTGTGCCTGTTAATGTTACAGATGTAATTGTAGTTCCACCACCTACACTAACAACAGTTTGGTTTGTTGCAGTTAAAATAAAATTACCAGCAGCGTTTGTACTTCTTAAACTTACGCTAGCGCCTATACTTGTACTATAGCTTTGATTTGGTAAAATAATATCTCCATTAACATTATCTATATTTATTGCAGTTCCTGTTTGAGTACCCGCGGCTAAAGCTGTACCTCCATTTGGATTTGTAAGACTAACCACATCTTTCATTGTTGTCTCAAGAGCTCCAGCTGAAGCTGTTTCTTGAAACATTTGTATTGCTTTATAAGGATAGTATTTAGCCACAGATATTTTATCTTCTGTATTATAATATGAAGAACCTTGAGCTACAGCCGTAGTTATATTTATTTTTCTTGGTTGATTAAGATTATCTGTCCAGTATAAAAAATCTTCTAAAATGTTTATACCAAATATAGGATATTCTTGACTAAATTTTAAAAAAGTACCTTGAACTAAAGTTAATGAAGTATCATTGTCTATGTCGTACCTATATATACGATTTGCAGAAGAAAATAAATAAATAAAGCCGTTAGTTTCGTCTTCTTTGTGACCTATAATTCTACCACCATCACCGAAGTTTTTAATTAACTTATTACCTAAAACATTTTCAAGTGATCCTACGTTTGCACCTTCTGATCTACTTACTTGTACATTTAAAGCATCTCTATATTCTCCATTGGGGATAAGTCTAGCATCTAAATCTTTGTTTAGTTTACTTCTTATAAAAGTATTAGTGACTTTAGGCATATAACTTTATGATTTAATCCATTTAGATTTGCCTCTCAT
>JGI24003J15210_10001235_pt1 | contig 11130 bp, 6 predicted proteins | sample LinPmetageLP28_FD_15210 | JGI IMG/M metagenome (IMG submission 15210)
TAGTTTAAGTATTGTACTAAAATAAGAAGAAGCGCCCAAATCAGGGTGCTTTTTTATTTTATGTATCTTTGTGTAAAGATTTTCAAATGATAAATTCAGTAAGAAATACTGTGCTTGCAATTATAAATAAGAATAACTATGGATATATATCTCCTAGTGATTTTAATTTATTTGCTAAACAGGCTCAGTTAGATTTGTTTGACGAATATTTTATAAACTATAATCAACAAATTAATGAGGAAAATGCAAGAATTTCAGGAACAGGGTATGCTGATATTACACTAGGTTATGCAGAGGTAATAGATACTTTTTCTATCACTTCTACTTTAACGCAAAATGCAGGTAATATATATTACCTTCCATCCGCCTCCACTACAGGGACAGATTATTATTTATTAAATACAGTCAATTGTTTTAATGGCGGAGTATATCAGGGAGAAGCTGAGAAGGTAAGTAATAATAAAATTAAATTATTAACTAACTCTATTCTCACAGCGCCCTCTACCTTGTATCCGGCTTACACTCAACAAGGAGATTCTATTACCGTATATCCCTCTTCTTATAATGGAGCAACTGATGTTCANGGGGTATACATTAGATATCCAAAAGATCCAAAATGGACGTATGTTACTTTGTATAATGGTGAACCTTTATTTGATCAAACACAAAATGATTATCAGGATTTTGAATTACCTCTTGATGACTCTAATAATCTAGTGGCTCGAATTTTACAATACGCTGGTATATCAATAAGAGAAGCTGATGTGTTTCAGTTTGGACAAATAGAAGAGCAACAACAAAATCAAACTAATACTTAATTATGGCTTACTTAAATCAAAAAAAATATTACACTAATGATGGTGTAAATCCTACGGATACTAATTGGGGCTCTTATCAATACGTAAGTTTACAAGACATTATAACCAACTTTGAATTAATGTATGATGGAAATCATTCATTAGTAAACAATGAAAATAGATATAAAATATTATTTCATGCTAAAAGAGCTATTCAAGAATTAAACTATGATGCATTCAAAGAAATTAAAGCTTTAGAATTGACGGTGTATGATGACTTGCGTTTTGTTTTACCATCGGATTATGTAAACTGGGTAAAGCTTTATTTGTTTCAAGGAAACACTTTAAGAGAACTTACTGAAAACATACAGGTACAATCAGCTGTTTCTTATATACAAACAGCTACTGCTACATTTACTTATGATGCGGGTAACAATGTTAACACAGAAGAATCTGATTTAGATAAAACAAGAAAAAGCGGAGCATTAAATAGTATTTATTTAAATCAAAACAATGAGGCAGATGTAAATGGCAATTGTGTAGATTGTGAAGATGATATATACAATTCTAGGATTGGCGCTAGATATGGATTAAATACAGAAACTGCCAATATAAATCCTACGTTTACAATTGATAAAAAAGCTGGTGTTATAAATTTTGACTCTACTATGGCTAACAGGCAATGTGTTTTACAATATATTTCAGATGGCATGGAAAATGGAAATAATTCAGAAATACAAGTAAACAAGTTATTTGAAGATTATGTTTATGCTTACATTCAATATGCAATTTTAAATAGTAAATTTGGCGTACAAGAGTATATTGTTAATAGAGCTAAAAAAAATAAACAAGCATTGTTAAGAAATGCAAAAATCAGATTGAGTAACATTCACCCAAGCAGATTGCTTATGAATATGAGAGGTGAAGATAAGTGGATAAAATAAAATGGCAAACATCCAAAGAAATTTTATTGCAGGCCGAATGAATAAAAGCCTTGACGAAAGGCTTATACCTAACGGTGAGTATGTAGACGCTTTGAACGTAAGACTAGGTTCAACAGAAGAAACAGAAATTGGTGCAGTAGAAAACTCTAAGGGTAACACTCAGATAACAACACTTCAATATACGGATGGAACTGCGTTAAGTTCTTCAGCTCGATGCATAGGAGCATTTGAAGATGGTGCTAATGAAACTATATATTGGTTTGTTCATGACCCCTCTTTTACTGTAGGAGCTACAGGTAAATTAGATTTAGTTGTATCTTTTAATACTAACACAGGCTCTCTTTTATACCATGTAATTAGTATTGATAACGGAACTAATGTAAACACTACTTTAAATTTTGACCCAAAATTCTTAATAACAGGTGTAAATAAGATTGGAGATTTATTGTTTTTTACAGATAATTTAAATCCTCCAAGAGTAGTAAATATAAATTCTAACTATACCAATCCTGTTGCAAACATAGATCAAATAACTTCAGAGGAATTACTGGTAGTTAAAAAACCTCCTGCTCAGTCTCCTCCTATTGAATTAATTCAAACAGGGGTAGAAGATGCTTTTATGGAGGACAACTTTATTTGTTTTGCATATAGGTATAGATACTCTAATGGAGAATACTCAGCTGTATCTCAGTTTAGCGAACCTGCTTTTATACCAGGTGCGTATGAATTTTCTGCTGATAGTTTTTTAAATGAAGGAATGGAAAATGATTTTAATGGAGCTATTATTACTTATAACTCTGGAAGCTCATTAGTAGTTGGAGTAGATTTATTATTTAAAGAAGCTAACGACCCTACCATTAAGATTATAGAAAGAATTAATAAGCTCAATAATAATCTAGCGGATAACACAGATTACACTTTTACTTTTACAAATAGTAAAATCTTTACAGTATTACCTGAATCGGAAATATTAAGACTTTATGATAATGTTCCTATAAAAGCAAAAGCTCAAACATTAATGGGTAATAGGCTTATTTATGGAAACTATGTAGAAGGATATGATTTAACTGATATATTTAATTCTCCTTTAGAATTAACTTATACCACTGAACTTGAAAACAATTCTATTGGAGAAACATCTTTAACCACATCATTTGCAAGTTTTGGGTACCAAGCTTTTGGTAATTCAGCAACTATTACAAATAATACTTTAGAATTAAGTTTTGCAAATAACACTGATAAATTAAAAAAAGGAGCTGAAATAAATATTGATTTAACTTTTATATTTAACTCTTGGTTTGGGACAAACACTCCAGATGAAAATCAAGGTTCAACTAGTGTTTCTTTTAGTTATATTTTACAACAAGACTTTACGCAATCAGCTACCCCTGTAAACGATTTATTTTCTAGCACTGATTTCCAAGCTAAGTTTGGATTAACTGAAGCGTCTATTCAAACCGTAGCTAATGCTCAGGCAGGAACAGGAGTTACTCTTACAGATAAATTTAATGCAGCAATAGATGGTTTTTTAGGAAGTGCTTCGCCTCAATATAATTTATATCAAACGGGTATATCAAATTCAACAGCTGTACCTCCGGCAAAAGGGGAACCTATATTAGGCTCAGCTCCTGTGGGAAATAATTTAATAAGACTGCAAATACCCGCAGCTCAATTTTTACAAGATGGTGGAACTAATTTAATAATACAATATTTTAATTTAACTTCAGCTACAGCTACAATTCAAGAAAGAGCTAACACAGAAAGTCTGCATAGTAACAGAGGTTATGAAATTGGTATAATATATATGGATGATTTTAATAGATCATCTACCGCATTAGTAAGCCCAAATAACACAGTAAACATACCGTGTTCTGCATCAACAACAAAAAATGAAATAAAAGTAAATATCCCTATTAGTCAAAGAGCTCCAAGTTGGGCAACAAGATATAAGTTTTGNATNAAACCTGATAGAGACACTTATAANACTGTNTATAGTAGTATATTTTTTGAAGACCCTAACTCTAACAATGCTTTTTTATTATTAGAAGGAGAAAATATTAAGAAGGTTGAAGACGGTGATAGATTAATTGTAAAAAGAGATTCAGCAGGCCCTATGCAATCGTGTGTATATGCTACAGTTTTAGAAAAAACAACTGAAGATGCAGCTTTTATTACGCCAGCCCCAACAAACCCTGTTCCTGGAGGAACATACATGAAAATGAATGCTAGTGATTTTTCTGCTGTTAATGATGCAGATGATGTGGTAAGCATTAAAGTAAATCCAGAAACTGCAGGGCAAGGTGACAGATATCCAGTTCTTGCATATCCTTTTTTTGTAACAAGCGGTACTAATTACACTGTTCCAGCGGGAACAAGAGTTGTAATGAGGATTGAACAAACTAGAGAAGGAAGAGGTAGTAAGTGTGAAAGAAGAACAAACTTTTTTGAACAAAGCTTTATAGCTAGCGATACTTACACAGATATGTATCAATGGTTTATACAGTCTAATATTGCTAACTCTATAGAAAATAATTCTATAACAAATCCTTCAACAGGATCAGATGCGGTTGAAAATGTTTTTATTAACACAGTAGAAGCTGGTCAAACAGGTGCTCCCGCTTCAGGAGGAAATTTAACTAAGTCTCAATTACAGGCTGCAGGTTTAATGGGTAGCACTGCTACTAATCCAACTAAAAAGAATTTTTATAGATTTTACCAAGACTCCGCAAGTAATGATTACTATTTATTGGTAAGTGGTACTAGATGTTGTGGAGGAAGTTCAGCAGCGGATTCGACAGTAAGAGTTTCTTTTACTGTATACAGAAGAGATTCTGTTATTGTATTTGAAACCGAACCTCAAGATTCTTTACCTGATGTATGGTATGAAAATGATTTATCTTTTTCTATAGATAGTGTTGGAAACCACAGTGGTAATGTTACGAATCAAAATATAAATGCTGGACTCCAGGTGTTGTTAATACAGGCTTTTTTAATTGTTACGCATTTGGTAATGGTGTTGAAAGTTATAAGATAAGAGATTCTGTTACAGGTAAATCTTTTAATTTAGGAAATAGAGTTTACACTACTTCAAACGTAGATTATAAAGCAGCGCATAGATTTGCAGACTTAACTTATAGTGGTGTATTTAATGACGAAACAAATGTTAATAAACTTAATGAATTTAATTTAGGATTAGCAAACTTTAAACCATTAGAGGAAACGTATGGTGATATTGAAATATTATTTGGAAGAAGAACAGATATTCTTACATTACAAGAAGATAAAATATCATACGTATTAGCTTCTAAAAATTTAATATCTGATTCTACAGGCGGTGGTTTAGTAGCTTCTGTTCCAGAGATATTAGGGAACCAAATAGCTCGTATTGAAAACTATGGTATTAGTAATAACCCAGAAAGTTTTGTAGCCTACGGAGAAAACAAATATTTTACAGACGCTAAAAGAAATGCAGTAATTCAATTAATTGGAAGCTCTGCTCAAAACGAACAGCTTGTAGTAATATCAGAAAGTGGTATGCGAAGTTGGTTTAGAGATTTATTTACAAGGGCATTTACTACACAAAAGTTAGGTGGGTATGACCCGTACATGAACGAATATGTTTTAACATCTAATACTATCTTAAAACCTGAAGTGCCTTTATGTTTAGCGTGTGGAGTAAGCAAAGATATAACTGTTAAAACTGGCCAAGACTTTACATATTGTGTTGATGTAACACAAGAAGTAGGAACAGTTACTGTAAGTTATGTAGTGCCTAATGAAGGGGAGCAAGATATAATATCTGAAACAAGTGTGTTAATGACTGATGAAGCTGGTAACCAATTAATAACTGAAACTTCTGCTGGTTCTCTGGTAAATTATACTATTCAGGTAATATATAATGGTGTAACTTATACATCCGGTGCTGTTTATCAAGACGGATCATTTACATTCCCTAAAAATTCTACCTCTGAACAGCAAGCAACTGTTATTGTAAGCACAGATTCTACGGTAAATGACACTATCCAAATAACAATGAGCTGTCCAGTTGCCACTTCCATAAATCTATACAGTGTTTGTGTGACTGACCCGGCTGATGCAGGGAAATATATACACAATGAATTTAACTGGACAAACGGCAGTACAACATCTGCTGTGCAATCTGATTTAGTTTTATTTGGAACAGGAACAACCACGTTTATTGTGTCTCAATATACATTAATATCAGGAGGTCAAGGTTTAGCAATACCTCCAGATGGTTCTACTGTAACAATGTATTCTAATAAGATTAACTTTGATGACTTTGTGTTTGACGCTTCACTGAATAACTTTAGATATTTAAGAAGCAATACAACGTATGCAAACAGCATAACTGACATAACCACTTTGTTGGGTGCAGCAACGACAGCGACACCTATTGATACAACAGGAGCTCCAACTGTTTACTCAGCAGACTTTACTATGCCGTCAACAGGAGAAAATAATTTATATTTAATTTGGGATTATAGAGATATTGTGACACCAACACCTGGCCCAAGCCCTACGCCTGGTCCTAGTCCAAGCCCAACTCCGAGTCCTAGTCCTAGTCCAAGTCCAACACCTGGTCCAAGTCCAACGCCCGGTCCAAGTCCTAGTCCTGTGCCTGTGCCAAGTCCAACACCAGGGCCTGCTCCTAGTCCAACACCAGGGCCTGTGCCAAGTCCAACACCAGGGCCTGTGCCAAGTCCAGCAGCAACACCTACTCCTAGCGCACCGTTATTTTATTTCTTAATTTCTTGTGATGGAAGTCCAGGTTGTTATGAGTCATTTGCTAGCGCTCCAGGTGGTAACCAGAGATACATAGGTGGGGCAGGTAATAATATATTTTATTATTACAATTCAACACCAGGTGTACCAACAGATCAAGGTTCACCTTGTCAGAACATACAATTAATTAGTGGAGAAACAGGTTGTCCACCTCCGCCAACACCGGCGCCAGTACCGACACCTCAAGCAACACAAGTATATGAGATGAAGAGATGTGATGGTGGTGGAGCTACATATTATGTGGAATTAACACAAACAGGATACCCACTAAACTTTGCTTTAAAATTAAACGCACCTGGTTATATGGACGGAACTTATTGTTGGTATATTAATGATACTAGCCCAAGTTCAAGCGCAGACTTTAGTGCAACTGTACTGAATCAATACCCTAGTGGATGTTCGGATGCAGCTTGTACAGCGCCGACTCCAAGTCCAGTTCCAGTGCCTTCGCCTACACCAGCGCCTGCGCCAACGTATTTATATGCTAGATATTTAGAATGTAGTGGTGATGTATTAATCAATATAAGAGCTCCATTTGGAACAAACCTTGGTAGCGTGGCTAACGTATTATATGTGAGTGGAACGTGTTATGAATATCAAGATGATGGAGGTATAGAAAATACCAACGACTATACATCGTACACTATTTACGCAAACTGTACAGCTTGTCAAGGAGCTCCGTCTCCAGCGCCTGCGCCAGTGCCAACACCTGCACCTGCAGTAGTATGTAATAGCGTTAGTTTAGAATACATATCTAACACTAGCTTCTTATGTGCTAATTACGTTACTTTCTATATCAATACAAGTGATTTCTGTACTGCAACTACTTTAGACAGACAGAGTGATTGTAATAGATCAGCGTTAGCGGGTTACTACAACAATGGTAGCAGCTACAGATACTGGAATGGTTCAGCATTTACGAGCAACTGTACTACAACAAGTTGTCCATAAGATTTTTTATATTGAATTTTATTCAATAACTTTATTTAAATTAAATCAAATCTAATGCATCAGTATAAAAACTTTTTGACTCAAAAAGAGTGTCAAGAATTAATTCAAATGATTGACGCCAACCACACAAGGTCTTCCGTGGTAGAGGGTGGAACAGATAGAACAGCTATATCTAATTATAGAACTTCAAGCACTTGTAATCTAAACACCTCCAACGATACCGTTAGCAATATCCATAAACGTATTGCCGGTTTATTAAACTTAGATATAAAAAAAGGTGAAGCTATGCAAGGACAGCTTTATGAAGTGGGTCAATATTTTAAACCACACAATGATTTTTTTGCTGGTGATGCATATCAAAAACATTGTTTGGCATCAGGAAACAGAACGCACACTTTTATGATTTATCTAAACGATGGTTTTAAAGGAGGAGGTACAAACTTTCCAAATCAAAACATGGTAGTAGTTCCTGAAACTGGTAAAGCAGTAACATGGGAAAACATAAAAGATGGAAAAGTATTAGAAGAATATATGCATGAAGGTGTTGCCTTAGAAGAGGGAAAAAAATACATTATTACTGCGTGGTGGAGAGAGAATGATTGGGATGGCGCTGGAGATGAAAAATTATATCAAGACTCTTTACAACCAAAGGTAATTGATAGTCCTACTATTAAAACTTTTACTCACAAAGATCAAATACCTAAGTTTACAAAAAATGGTTTTGAAGTAATTAAATGTCCACAGCCAACTTGGAATATAATTAAAGATGCATACGAAATATTAAAAGACAAAGTAACCCCTGAGAATTTTCCAGGTAAAGAAAATGTTATACAGGGAGGTGGAAGTGAGTTGTTGTCTTTTGATAACGTACCATCAATTAGAACTTTAATTCACGAACAGCTTTTACCTGTACATAGAAATTGGATTGCTAATGAAATGCACGACGCAATGAAAGACCCCTTAATAGAGCCTTCCTTTGTTTATGGTATTCGTTCTTATAACAGAGGCGCTACCCTGTCGTCTCACGTGGACAGAGTTGAAACTCATCATATATCATCTATTATAATAGTGGATAAAGATTTAGCTTGTGGTTGTCAGAACAAACCTGAAGCAGATGACTGGCCTTTAGATGTTCAAGGCCATGATGGCGAGTGGTATAAAATTTATGCAGAACCTGGTGACATGATAATGTATGAATCTGCCGTATGTGAACACGCAAGGTTTGAACCTTTTGGAGGAACATTCTTTAGAAATTTTTACGTACACTACAAACTCATTTAAGAGTTGAAAAAATATATTTCATTTGATACGTGGTGGGGTGGTCTAAATAATATTCGTATGACTTATGAAATGATAGCTGCTATTGCTGTTTGCACAAACCGCACAATAATTTTGCCTGAAAAAATATATTGTTTATTCTTAAGCGAGCATCAATTAAAAGATAGCTTTTTTGATTTCTGGGAATTGTTTGATAAAGATTTATTTGTTAAACATTTTAATTGTGTAGACTATAAAGATATACCAGAGTATCAGAAGTATGAATCAGACATACAATACTTTGAAGATATTTGTAAGGACATTAAGTGTTTGCCAGAGGGAAACCATCCTAACTGGGGTGTAAATCCGGATACATATAACAAACCTATTGATGTTAGTAAGTTTGATTTAAACAACAAGTTTATTCATTTTCCTAGAAATTTGTTTGGGCATTGGTATCATTTAGTTACTGGGATAACAGACGCTAATCGAATTAAAATAAAACACAGTTTAAAAAACGGATTAAAGATTAGGGATAAATACGATATGGGTTTGCTAGACAGACCTTATAATGCTATTCACGTAAGGAGTGGAGACTTTCATCAGACAAGAACCCACAGCACTACAGAATTATTTGGCAACTTAAGATCAATGGTAGATAGATATTTGGACACCTCATATCCTTTGTTTATTGCTACAGATGAACAAGATAGAAAACACTTTGAGTGTTTAAACGGGTATGAATGTTATTACTTAAATGACTTTATGGAGACTGATATGGTATCTTCCATAGCAATAGATACGTTGATGTGTGCTAATGCTAGATTGTTTTATGGAAGTAGATATTCTACTTTTACTGATTATATAAATGTCTTAAGATATTATAATAATAAAATAGATTGTAGTAAAACTTTATTAAACTATACTTTTACGGGGCAAGAAAAGTTTAGTTGGGAAAATAGTTTTGTAGAAGAATACTAATGAAATATAATTTAGGTTTATTTGGAAGTCATAACTCTGCTATTGCTATTGCTGTAGATGGAGAAGTAAAAGAAGTAGTGGAACTTGAAAGATGGGTTGGAATAAAAAATGCAGCATTTGCTTATCATTTCCCAATTGATAATCCAAGTCAAACATTAATAGAAATTTTAAATTATTTCAAAAACAAATATGGAGCAGAGACTTATAACACGGTTGCATTTAATTCTGATAATGATTTACACAAGATTATTAAAGCCAATAATTACCAATACGTTCCTCACCATACAGCACATTGTGCTAATGGTTTATATCAATCAACTTTTAATAAAGCTTTAGTTGTTAGTTTTGACGGTGGTAGTGAAGAAGGATTTTTTAAAATATATGAAGCAGAAAAAGGATTAGACCCTGTGCTGATAAATAATGTGGGTATAGATTTGTGTGTTCCTTATGCAGCAGTTGCGCATTACTTAGAGCCCATAAGAACAGAGGAAAATTGGTGGTGGGGGAACTTAGTATATGCAGGAAAAATAATGGGGTTGGCAGGATTAGGAAAAGTGGATTATGGTTTAGTATCAAAGTTTTTTAGTTATTATTTAGGACAAAGCGTAGATAATGTAAATGTAGCTCATGAAAGATATCAAGCGTTAAAGATAGTAGGCAAGCCAGAAGACATAGCGGCTACATCTCAGTTTGTTTTTGAACAGGTATTTAGTAGTATAATAAACGGGTATAAAAATAATTTACCTTTAATTTTTTCTGGAGGAGGTGCAATGAATATAATCAACAACTCTAAGCATAATGCTTTTGTATCTCCCAATCCCGACGATAGAGGTATTGCGTTAGGATGTTTGCTTCATATATTAAAGCCTAAAAAAATTGTAGACAGTATGTATATTGGAATGTCTTGGAATGACGATACATACAACCCTTTAGACCCTAGTGAGTTTGCTAATAAACTTATCGACGAAAAAATTATGGGTTTAGTTCAAGGAAACTCAGAGCATGGAGCTAGAGCATTAGGAAATCGTTCTATAATATGTTTGCCTAAAAAAGGAATGAAAGATAAAATTAATGCAAGAGTAAAATTTAGAGAACCTTACAGGCCTTTTTCTCCTATGTGCAGGGAAGAAGATAAACACAGGTGGTTTAACTCTAATAGCAACACCATGTGGATGGCTCATAATGCAAGGGTTATTAATCCATCTGAATCTATAGAATCTATAATTCATTACGATAACACCGCTCGCTTACAAACCATTACTCAAGCATCTAATCCATATTTGTATATGGTGTTATCTGAACTAGCTAATAAAGGCGTTGACCCTATAGTTTTAAACACCTCATTTAACAAGCAGGGCAAGCCTATTTTAAACACAATGAACGAGGCTAAATGGATG
>JGI24003J15210_10001236_pt1 | contig 11127 bp, 8 predicted proteins | sample LinPmetageLP28_FD_15210 | JGI IMG/M metagenome (IMG submission 15210)
TGGAACAATTAAAAAATTACCAAGTCGTATTACTGGCATTTTAGAAGAAGGTTTGGGTGCTGATATTGTATCAGAACAAAAATATCTACCCGAAAAAATCTTAGCAGGAACAGCTAGAACTGCAGAAACTGTTCTCGGACCATTAACTAGAGGATTTAATAGAACATTAGCTTTTTTACCTGATGCAGCTCTTAATGCTATTACTTCAGGGTTCAATGCTGCAACTGGATCTGACATAGATAAAGATATATTGTTAAGAATATTTAATTCTAGTGATTTTGAATCACAAAGAGTGTTGATCCCTTACATTCTAAATTATGGTGTTGATGGTTATGTAGGACCAACTAAAGAAGATACCGCCTACGAGCGATATTCAGGAGCAGCAGGTGAGGGTTTTGGTGTGGCTGTGCCTTTTATTGGAGCTTCTAGCAAATATGCTCAAACTGCTCAACAACTGCCTAAAATTGGTCAATACGCTCAGAACACAGGATTAGGAACTAGAGTTTTAGATGCTATGACTAAACCTTTTGTTACAAGTCCTGGAGCAGCAGTAACCGCAGAATCAGGATTAAGTGCTATTTCTGCTATGGGTATACAAGCAGAAGAAGACATACTTGGCACACAAACAGGACTCGGTGGGTTATTGCCTTTTGCAGGACCTGCTATTTATTATAGTGTAAAATCAGGTTTAGTTTCTCCTGTTGCTTGGGCAGGTAAAAAAGTGTTCTCTAGAGGGGCAGATATTAGAGACAATTTAAAAGTAGAAGCAGGTAAAGTTGACCCGAAATCTGGTAAACGTGGAGAAGAAGCTCAGGTAGCTGTAGATAAACAATTAAAAGAGGCTGCTGTTGGTAATGAAGCTAATATAGAAAAAGCTATAAAAATTGAAACAGAGTTACAGCCGTATACTGACGAGCGTATTGTTATTAGTCCTGCAGAAGCTACTTTAGATGCTCCTACTTTAAAAACACAAGCAGCGATTGAACAAGCAGCTACGCCCGAGTTTGCAAGACGAAACATAGCAAGAAAAGAAAATATACTCAAAGCTATGTCTAACTTTATAGCTGAAAAATTTACAGGTAATGCTATCGACGATGCTCCTTTATTTGTGTATGATGCAGCTAAAAACAAATATAACTTGACGTTAGGCAGAATTAATAAAGGCGAACAAGAATTATCTACTAAGATTTCTATTTTAACTGATTCAGATACAGGGGTTTATCCTAAAATCAGCAATAGAACAGAAGCAGGTCAAGAAATCAGACAAGTTGTAGCAGCAGCTCATACACAAGCTAAGGAAACAGCGGAGTCTTTAGCTAAAAACCTGAACATTAACAAAGCAGACCAAGTAGCTTCGATGGATGCTCTTGATGCAGCTAAAACAACTGTTCGTAATGCGGTAACTTCAAGAGCAGGGAAAGAAGCTTTTAGTTATGCAGGATTAAATAACACGGTCAAAAATTTTATTGAAAGTGACTTAAAAAGAATAAGTTTTCAAGATTGGAAAATGTTTAGAGACCAAGTAAGCTCACAAATAGGAAAAGCTTTTGCGACTAATAATAAAGCAGATCAAAGAAGTTTAGCTATCCTTGGAAAAACATTGGACGACATGGGAGAAGCTTTTGGTAGGACTAATGTGAAATTTAAAGAGTTTCAAAACTTTTACGATCAAACAGTAATACGTCCTTTTGAAACAAGTCAAGTAGTGAAGATATTAGCTAAAGGCAGAGGTGGAACTGGAGACAGACCTGTTTATTATTTATCAGATGAACAAGTAGCAAAAGCTTTTTTAAAGGATAGTAATACAGCAAAACAATTTATGACCTTGTTTGGAGACAATGCTACTCAATTAAATAATATGCGAGCTGCTGTTTTAGATGAAATTAGAACAGTTGGCGTAGTTGGTGGTGAGTTTAAACCAAACGCTATTAACAAATACATGAATACTAATAGAGAAACTTTAACAGAGCTTGGTTTATATGATGATCTTATAGATACGCAAAATTTAGTAGGACAACTAACTACAAGGCAAGCTTCTTTAGAAAACCGTAGAAAAATAATTAATCAAAACTCTATGTACTCTGCAGTCGCCAGAGCTATGAAAGTAGAAGATCCTGAAAAACTTATAAACGATTTATTAAAAAGTCCTAAGTTAGCTCGTGAAGTTTCTACAAAATTAGGCAGAGATCCAGAAACATTAGAGGCATTTAGAGCAGCGGTCATGCAGAAAGCATTGGGTAAAGACCCAAATGCTTTAGTTGACCCTCTTGCATTTAAACAGTTTCTTGTAAGTAATGAAAGATCATTGAACGCAGTGTTTGATCAAACACATATAGACAATATGTACTTAATTGCAGATGCTGCTGAACGAGTTTTTGCAACCCCCATTGTGGCAGGTAAAGGATTAACTTCTGACGACTTAATGTCAAGGTTTGCTTCCAAAATAGGTACGAGTGTAGCAGGTGCGTCTACACGTTTTGTTGCTTTACAAGAAGGTAGGATTGGTCCAAAAGCAGCAGCAGCTTATTTTTTAACACGAGGATTATCTGCACGATCCGCAGCTCGAGCTGATGCTTTGTTTAAAGAAATGATGTTTAATCCAGAAGTAGCAAAATTATTAGTAAAAGAAGCCCCAACTCAGTTTTCTATAACACAAGATACAAACCGAAAAATAAACAGTATCTTGTTTAACATGGGGGTCTTACCTACAATAAGACAAGTAACAGGTGAACAAAGTCCTGCAGAAGATTATANAATAGAATNCTGCAGAAGATTATAAAATAGAATTTCCTAAAGCGTTTGAGTTACCTGAAAACGATGATCAAACCTCTGTTTCTCCTGATATTCTGCCTCCTGTTAATGCTAATCAATTTGCTGCTGCCTCACCTCCTGCTCCTGTTCCTGTAGTAAACACACAACAAACAAATACTCAAAAAACTTCTGCTAGTGAGCTTTTTCCTTTTGATCCAACATTAGCTGCCATAGAAAGAAGGCAAAATGCCAAACAAGGCATTATGTCTGTCACTTAAATGTTTGCAGAGGTAATCACAGGGATTGCTTTAGTCAATAAAAGTGTTGACTTTATCAAAAACAACATTTCAACAGCAAGAGACATTGGTCAGATTGCTAAACAAATTGATGATTTGTTTGAAGGTAAAACCCAACTAGATAAAAAACGTTCCAAACGAACAGGCATGAGTATTTCCGAACAGTTTGGTGTAAAATCAGTTGCAACGGAGATTATTGACGCAAAGCTCGCTGCCGAACAATTAGAAGAAGTTGGTATAATGGTAGATAACCGATTTGGTTATGGTACATGGCGAGGAATTATAGCTGAAAGAAATAAAAGAATAGCAGACGCAAAAGAAGCTGCAAAAGCAGAGGCAAAAGAAAAAGCAGAAAAGATGCAAGAGCTAACAACAATCATCACGGTAGTTGCGTGTATGGGTGGAGCAGCGATTCTTTTAATAGGTATTGTTTATATTCTAACAAGATAAAATGGAACAAAAATATTTAATGATTGTTGTGATTGTATTTTTTGTTTTATCTTACCTTTATGCTTCTAATAATCCACCGATGTGGTTGCTTATTAAATAATCCAGTCTTTATAGCCTTCGGCTAATACTTGCGAGCTAATGTCTATTTTGTTTCGCAATGCTCTTAGTATTTTTTCATCACTTGTATCATCAGCAACAATGTCAACATAGGTGACTTTATTAACTTGCCCTATCCGATGAGCTCGATCTTCGCTTTGCAAACGAACTTCTAAATCGTATCCATTGCTGTAGTAGATCACTGTTTTTGCTTCTGTCAGAGTCAGCCCATAACCACCTGTGCGTGGTTGCCCAACGAAGAACCTCAGAGGATCGTCTTTATCTTGAAACCTTTCAACAATTANCTGCCTTTCTTCTCCTGGAGTTTTACCATAAAANAACTCTACAGATTCAGGACCGTATTGCTTGGCAAGAGCTTCGCCTATAATTTCAAGGTCATGGGTAAAGTTCCCCCATATAATTGCCTTACCATCTGTTTCTTCTAACAAAGACATAAGCTCAGTTAGCTTGTTACTTGGAACTTTAATCATTCGACCATCTTCTAACTTTGCAAAACCAGAGCAAACTTGTTGTAACCGTAATAGTTGAGTTAATATGGTAGAAGCTGATATCATCCCCTCGCCTTCTATAATAGCAAGAGCATTTCTTTTCATTTGATCATAAAGTTTACGCTGTTCAGGAGTTAGTTCTACCGAGCGTTTAGTATACACTTTGTCTGGTAAGTCTAGACAATCTTCTTTGCGTACTCTAAAACTAAACTCCTCTATTAATTCATTTAATTCGCTCAAGTTTTGATATCCTACAATATGGTTGAAAGAATGAGCTCCCATAGTTTTACGTATCATTTTAGCATAACGGTTTTGAAACGTCCAAAAAGAACTATGCCCTAGTATGTCGTTTTCTAAGAACTCACATTGTGTAAACAAGTCAAGTGGTGATTTAGTTACAGGCGATCCTGTGAGTATTCTACGATAAGCAGCACTCTTACCTAGTTTAATAATACTTTTAGTACGATTCGCTGTTCGTGATTTTATAGTAGTGCTTTCATCTACAGCAAGCATTGCCCTATGGCACAATAGAAATTTGTCAGCAACCTCAACCCCACGTTTACTTGACAATGCTTCTACATTCATCAAAAATATTTGTAAGTTTTCTGTTGGTTGATTTAACGTGTTTAATTCTTGTTGTTTCTTTTTTGTTTTTTCAGGTGACCATGTAACAATATTCGCTTTTACATGATCTGGTAAATGTGTTGGAAGTTCCTTGCGTTCCCAGTTTCTATACACACCCTTTGGTGCAATAATCAAAGCAGAATCTATTTCGCCCTTATCGTACAACATAGATATATTGTCTATAAGAACTTTAGATTTACCTGTTCCCATATCCATAAAAAGAGCATAATACTCTTTGTTCCAAGATTTTTCTAAAGCTTCGAGTTGATGCTCGTAAGGCTTGTGTTTAAATTTGTATCGCATTTTCCCTCTTTCTATTGGGTAAACACATTCTATTCTACTGCTTTTAAGTAGACAACTTGTTTTTTATCTGGTTTGTTAAATAGGGGTAAAAGATCGATAGGACTGATTTACGTTTTTAACTTTTTCCAATATACAATATACAATATCTTCACTTTCGTGTTCGCGCGACAAAATTGGACTTTATTTTATTGGTCATTGCTTTGTATTTAGTGCCTATTAATAAAAGTTAAAACCCTTACAAGATAGTGGAGATAGTAAAAGATAACTTACTGCTTTTATTTTTACACTATATAAAGTAAAGTTAAATTTACCCATGTGGAGAAAGACATGACAGTTTATATTACCCAAGAAATGCGAGGTCGTGACATTACTGATGCCACTAGCTTCGGCGACGTTGAAATACTTGTACCTGCAGGAGAGCAAGCAAGTTTTTCTACACAACCTATTATTCGACAAATTAACAGAAAGCTAAGTAAGTTTTCTGATGATGACTACCTTATTTTAGCAGGAGACCCTGTTGTTATTGCGTTGTGTGCTTGTCTTGCAGCAACCAACAACAGAGGTAAATTCAAAATGTTAAAGTGGGATAGGCAAGAAGGGAAGTATTTCCCATTAACCGCAGACCTAAACTATAGACCAGGAGGTGACAAATGAGTAGCGACTTTGAATCTGTTGCAGAACAGTTCAGTGCAATAAATGAAGATGGCATGAGCAGGGTAAGTAAACTTGCTCGTTTGCAATTAACGCTTGAAGAGCGTGTGAAAGCATTAGAAGAAGATGTTAAAACAGCAAAAAGAAGCTTGAAGGAAGTAGCAGAAGAACAATTACCTGCTGCGATGGCTGAACATAATATGACTAAAATAGCTTTAGATGATGGTTCTGAAATTAAAATTAATAAATTCTACAATGCTTCTATACCGAAAGATAAAGCAGATATGTCGTTTGCATGGTTATTGGAAAATGGTTTCGGTGATTTAATTAAGAACCAAGTAGCTACAAACTTTGTTCGTGGACAAGAAACACAAGCAAATGAGTTTGCAGAGGAATTGGCAGAACGAGGTATGCCTGTCAATAGTAGAAAGTGGGTAGAACCTATGTCCCTAAAAGCGTGGTACAAAGAGTCTACTGAAAAAGGTATTTCAATACCAGATGAGTTGTTCGGTGGTTACATCGGAGAAAAAGCAAAAATAACTACTCCAAAGAAAGGGTAAAATATGTCAGATACTAAAGAAGTCGCGAAAGCAAAAAACACAGAGGTATCTTCGTACGAAGGTATGGAGCAATACAGTGGAACAGGGTTTGGTGAGGTGGGAACAGAAGACCTTTCAATACCGTTTCTAAGAATTCTTGCACAGCTTTCACCGCAAGTTAATAAACAAGACGGTGCTTATGTTAAAGACGCAGAAGCAGGTATGATGTTTAATACTGTGTTGAACGAAGTTTATGATGGAACTCAAGGTGTTCAAGTTGTGCCATGCCATTACAACAGACGTTTTGTTGAATGGAAACAACGTGAGCAAGGGGGTGGTTATGTTGGCTCGTATTTACCTGACGACCCCATTGTATCCACAACTATACAAAACGAACGAGGGCAGGATGTATTACCAAATGGTAATTTACTGACCAACACTTCACAGTTTTTTGTGCTGATGTTGCACCCCACATTTGGAGCTCAACGTGTGTTAATCACCATGTCATCCACACAGTTGAAAAAAGGACGTAAATGGCTGACCCAAGCACAGTCTATGACAGCTAAAGGCAAGAACGGTATTTATGTTCTGCCTCTTATGTCACAAGTGTACTCGGTGAAAACTACACCAGAGAAAAACGATAAAGGTAATTGGTTTGGTTGGGATATTAGTCGTCAACGAGGGTTAGACCTTTCATCTGCTGCTGACAAAGATATATTTGAATCAGCGGTTGGGTTTGCTAGATCTGTTGAAGCAGGTGAGGTAAAGGTTAAAGATGAAGAACCAAAAGATGTAACTCCTAATACAGATGATGGTAAAAACATCATGTAAAGGAACAGTTATGGGGAGTCATGACCCCATACTGCGTGAGTTACTCTTCTATCGCATTCCTGAGGAGTAACTCACACTACTAGGAGGTATCCATGTCACTTGCACAAGATTTTTACAATTTATTTAAAGGAAGCGATATTGCTCACGGCACATATGTTGTAAAGAGCAATAGAGAAACAGACGGAAAGAAACAAGGCACAGCAAAAGTTATTCGTGAACCTACAACGATAGCTATGTGGGAAGAACACTTAAAAGGATCTACTCGTGGTCTGGGTATTATACCAATTAAAAGTGATAATACTTGCCATTGGGGTGCGATTGATATTGATGAATACAGTGTTAGTCATAAAGACCTAATCACTACATTAGCCAAGAACAAGATTCCTGCTGTAGTAGGCAGAACTAAAAGTGGTGGAGCTCATGTATGGATATTTCTAAGTGAACCTGTAGAAGCAGAAGAAATGCAACGCAGACTAACTGAGTTAAGTGCTGCTCTAGGTTTTGCAGGAAGTGAAATATTCCCTAAACAAACAACAATTTTGTTAGATAGAGGTGATACAGGAAACTTTCTTAATATGCCTTACTTTAGCGGAGTTAAATCTACTCGGTATGGTTTTGATCAAAAGGCAGAAGCATTAACTCCAGAGGAGTTTATAGAATATTGTAAGGAATACATTGTAACTCCAACTCAGCTTCGTAAACTTAATATGGGTTTTGGCACAAAAGAGGGGATACTAGAAGAAGGACCTCCATGTTTGCAGCACTTGTGTAGCAAAGGATTTGGCGAAGGTTCACGAAACAATGCTCTATTTAATCTTGGCGTTTATGCCAGAATGTTTGATGAAGATGATTGGGAACAATTAGTACAACGCTACAATGTAGATTATCTCAATCCACCACTGAGTCATGGTGAAGTAGGTAATACAATCAGGCAATTAAAAAAGAAAGATTACTTTTACAAATGTGAAGACCAACCCATAAAACCTTTCTGCGACAAAGACTTATGCAAAACTAGGAAGTATGGTGTAGGACCAAGTGGTATAGGCAATGATATGTCTAGCCTTACCAAAATAGATGGCGACCCCCCTATCTGGATTCTTAATGTAGATGGCGAAAGACTAGAGCTTAGTACCAATGGGTTGACTAGTCAGGCACAGTTTCAAAAAGAGTGTGTATCACAAATAAATAAGTTTCCTGTAATGGTAAACCAACGTGCATGGCAGACACGGATACAACTGTTGTTAGACAACTTAACTATTGTAGAAGTACCGCCAGATGCAACATTCAAAGGAGAGTTTGAAGATCTACTTCATGCCTTTGCCTCGGAAAGAGCTAAAGGTGAAGAACGTGAAGACATCTTACAAGGTGTTGCAGTTTGGGCAGAAACGAGGGTATACTTTCAAATAAAAGATTTAAAGAAACATTTATCTGTAAACGATTTTAATCACTACACTTCTAATAAGATAACTTTAAGGTTACAAGATTTACAAGCAGAAAAAATGTTTTGGAGAGTAAGGGGGAAGGGTATTCATGTATGGTCGTTACCACAAGACTATTTCCAAACAGATGATTCAGAAATGGCGTTACCTCAGTTACCTGTTGAAAACGACATAATATAATGCACATCGTACTCGGACCTCCAGGAACAGGTAAAACGACGAAACTTCTTAGTTTAGTTGAACAATACCTAGCCTCTGGTGTACCGCCAGACCGTATAGGGTACTTTGCTTTTACAAGAAGAGCAGCACAGGAAGCTATAGAAAGAGCTTGTACCAAGTTTAACATATCTAAAAAAGAGTTACCTTATTTTAGAACCCTGCACAGTCTAGCTTTTTTGCAAGCAGGTTTGACCCATTCACAAGTAATTACGCCAGACAAGTACCAAGAAATAGCTGATTGGTTAAAGATAGGAAAGTTTTACGGTGGTGGCAATGTAGAACAAGGACCATATAAAGACTTCGGTTATGGCGACAAGTTCCTTGAAATTATTAACATCGCTCGCATACTACGACAACCGTTACGCAAGATATACAATGATAGTATCGTGCCATTAAAAACAGATTGGGCTAGGGTTGATTATGTAAACAGAGGTATAGAGCATTGGAAAAACTCTTATGGGTTATATGATTACACAGGAATGTTGGAAGCTTTTATAGAACGAGATCTTTGCCCTAAACTAGAGGTTGTGTTTATAGACGAAGCCCAAGACCTATCACCTTTGCAGTGGGAAATGGTAAGGCAGTTAGAACAAAAAAGCAAGATATGTTATGTGGCAGGTGATGATGACCAAGCTATTTACCGTTGGGCAGGAGCAGATGTAGACCACTTTGTAAACCTTGAAGGTGAAGTCACACTGTTAAATAAAAGTTATCGTATTCCTTCTTCACACCACACCCTCAGCCACAATGTAATTAAAACAATAGTAGGACGTAGAGAAAAAGAGTTTGAACCAAGGAAAGAAGATGGCAATGTTACTTGGCATCGCCATTCTGAGGAGGTGGGGTTATCAAAAGGTGATTGGTTATTATTGAGCAGAACTACACGAGGAGCTCAACAAATAGAAGAAGAGGTTAGAAGACGAGGACATCTATACATCTACAATGGATCAAAAAGCATTGATAGTAAAGTGTTAGAAGCAGTCAGGTTGTGGGAGTTTTTAAGGGAAGGTAACAAAGTCAACAAAGAACAGGTCTTACTCGTTTATAAACATATGTTGTTAAACAGTCAAGTAAAGTATGGATATAAAACAATGCCTGATGGTGAGGAAGGGTCTTTCTACAGTTTGCAAGAGTTACAGAATAATCATGGGTTGTTGCATAATTATCCGTGGGATATTGGGCTAGGCAAAATAAATGAAAGAGATAAAACTTACATAAAGGCTTGTTTAAGAAAAGGTGAAAGTTTAACCGAAACACCTCGACTACGAATCTCTACTATTCATTCAGCTAAAGGAGCTCAAGCAACTAATGTAATGCTACTAACAGATACGATGAAACGACCTTACTCTATGTGGCGTAAGATACACACTTACGAAGAAGACGAAACAAGGGTTTTCTATGTAGGACTTACTAGAGCCACACATAATATACATTTGATACATCCAATGTATAGTCAAGGGTATGCGTTGCCCTACTGAACAAATAAGACAAATAAACGCTTATCAAGACTAACCTTGCGTGTATTATGGTGGGGCATTACAAAACATAGAAAGGGAAAAAATGCAGGTAAAATATTTCAGCAAGGACAGTTTGGTAAAGGCAAACAAAACTGCGATTCGCACTAACCGCAATCGCTCGCTTGAACCAAAGTATTTGTCAAAACTCGACAAAGACAACAAGTACCCTATCGTATGGGCAATGCCACACAATGACCACGAGATGCGTGTTCGTTTGTTACTAAACGCAGACTCTGATGGGTGGCTCGACATACCATTTAAAACATACGACAATTTACCTGTCGTAACAATGCCAACACATTAACTCTAGAAAGGAGTATTCACAATGGCACATGAAGTAGAAACAATGGCTTATGCAGGACAAGTTCCTTGGCATGGATTAGGCAAGCAGGTTGACAATAATATGTCTCCTGACGAAATGTTAAAAGCTGCTCAGATCGACTGGACAGTTAGTAAGCGACCTGCTTACACAATAGACAAACCAAACTGTTGGAATATTGTAGACCCAACAGGCGAGGCAGGGTTTTTACGTTGCCCCGACAACCACTTTCTTGTTCGTGACAGCGACAACAAAATACTTTCACCTTGCGGTGAGGGTTACGTTCCTTTCCAAAACTCCGAAGTTATGGACTTTTTCAAAAAGTTTACCGAAGCAGGTTCCATGACTATGGAAACAGCAGGTAGCTTAAAAGATGGCAAAGACATCTGGGGGTTAGCAAAACTTAAAGACGAGTTTTCTCTTGCAGGTGGCGATGAAGTAAAAGGTTATCTGTTGTTAAACAACAGCCACCAAGTCGGTAAGGCTATGACTATTATGTTCACACCTATACGAGTCGTGTGCAATAACACACTAACGATGGCTCTTAACAACGATGGCAACCGTTTCCGAGTTCTGCACTTAC
>JGI24003J15210_10001244_pt1 | contig 11106 bp, 7 predicted proteins | sample LinPmetageLP28_FD_15210 | JGI IMG/M metagenome (IMG submission 15210)
GAAGTCTTTATTTGTCCTACGCCTGACGGGCCAAAGCAAGTTGCATTCTGCCATGCGTTTTCTCCTGCAAACAATACAGAATTTGGCGTTTACGATCCAATTGCAAACGGCACTGGCTACCGGTTGAACTATGAGATTATTTCAATACCAGTAGATCAAACAGAGGATGCCAAAAGAACGCAGACTTTAGCTCGCGTCAAGATTGCGGGCGATAACAACGAAGTTAGAAGAAAAGGAGGCAGCAATGGAGACAAAAATCAAATCAATCAAGTTGCACGAAAAGGCCAGCAAGGCATGGGACGTAATTACAGCCCACGCATGGGCATTATTAGGCTTGAAAGAACAAAAAGTGGCGGGGTTGAAACAGCAAGCTCGTCAGATTTGCGCAAAACAGTTGCAAGCATTAGGAATGGCGATGTTGTGCAGTTTAGAATTTGCCGCGAATCAATTGATGATGATCTGTACCTAGTTGATGGGAAGGGCGAAAGTGTTTCTGACATTAATAGTGCTGTTCGTTCTGCGCAATTTGCCGCTGATGATGCAATGCGTTTGGGGGAACAATTCCAAATTGGCGGTTGTATTTGGAAGGTAACCTCGCGCAGCAGGCCACGTTTTGCTCCTGATGCGCCAAATCCTCAAGACCAAAGAATTGAGTTAACGTGTATTGATACTGGTTTATCTTTAGAAAAGACAATTGGCATTGTAAGTTTAGATTCTGCACTAGAGCCTAAAGATGGATACATAGGCGATACATTTGAAGATTCTGATGGCCCTCAAACTATTGGCGAAGCTTTTTGGCCGATCACTAAAGTTGCCATTGGCGTGGTGCGTAATAACCGCCCGGCGATAGCAACGGAGATAGGCATCAAAAGCACTGTTTTTCAAAACCTAAAAGGTCTGTGTGCTTTTTCAGGGCTGCCTACTGTTGATGAAACCAACGAGTACGACGAAGACAACTTACAAGTAAAGACTGGACGTATTAATTCTTATATTGTTAGAACATCGGTTTTTCGAGTCTTTGTAAGACAGGTTGGATCGGATAATTTAGCTTTTAATTTAATTCCACTGTATTTCGCAATTAGAGGTCATCGCCCTGTTGCTCAATATACGTTTATTCGATTTGAAAACTCAGATCTTGGAGAGGCGGAGCTTGAATTTCAATTCGCTCAATTGTCTGGGTCGGAATTGCGAGGGCTCAATGAAAATACCGTAATTCTTGACATGTCCGAACCTGGAAAAAATAATGCAAGTAATAGCATAACAACAGATGTCAATGTTCCTGTTATTGGAAGAATGAAAATTACAACTCCGGGCGGTCAAACTACAAAATCGTTAATAACAAAAAACAAAGAGTTTTTGAAAAATTTTAGAACAATTGCGGGTAGTGTAACTAACAAAATTCCTGAAACTGTCATTAAAGGGGACAACCGTCCTGAGCCTATAGGCGGCAGATCCGCTGCTGGGATACTGGATAGACAGGCAAACATTGCTTTTGATATAAATGGAAATGATCCCTTTGTTAAAGGAGGCAAGACTGGCGCGTTTACTTATGCTTTATACGGCAATTCAGACGCAGACACCATTCGAGTTGGTTGGTCCAAGACATTTAAAACAACTGAATACCACAACAACAATCATGAGAAATGGATGGTCGTTGCGTGGAAACTGCGAAAAGACTTGCTTCCTAACGATCATTATGCAAAAGTACAAAACGGACAGCAAACAACATGGGTTGTTGAAACAGCAGAAATCATTAGCAGCGGCCCTGGTTTTTCTAAAAAAAGAGATCAAGGCAACTCAGTAGTTGATATTAAAAGAGGACAAGACAGAACAGATATCCTTAACAGCAGTTCCATTTCGGGTGGGCAGTATCCGGCAACTAATCCTTTTGTTGCAAACCATCCAAATGGAATTATGAAGTCATCCGGTCAACGGTATAACATTACTGACCTTGAAGTAATTGATACATATCACGGCAGAGCGCAGGGCTATCGATATGTGCTATTTGGGGATGCCAGATCTTTTCCTGTTGGCACAACAAAAGAAATAACAAAAAGCCTGACGCACAGAGTTGATTCGTCTAAAAAACTTAGGCTAAAATTAAAAGCCACGGTTAAAAAATTAGATGCTGGGTATCAACTTAATGAAACAATAGGATGGAGCACCCCACAAATGACAGTCGTTATAGATGGGTTTACGACAAACAATATACAAATAAATGATTCTTTTCGGGAAACAGTAAACATAACTGCTTCCAATCCTTATCGAACTGTTTACGATGTAGCTGGCGTTGACTATGTAGTTACAAACCTTAAGTCGGTAGACACAGATTTACCTGCCGTAGAAAAAGGTGATTTTGAATTTGCAGAGCAAACACAATACACAGACATTAGTCATTATCGAGATCTTGTTGAAAAATCTAACGCAAACTCTCCTGAGCATCAGATTGTTTACGTTAATGAAATTCAAGAGTACGAAAACGAACAACCCCCTGCCATGAATGATTTGACGCTTGCAGGGTTGTCACTCAAAGCGGGTCGTAACTTTAGCCAGCTTGATCAGTTGCGTTGTTGGCTAGCTGAAGGCATTCCGGTGGAGCGGTTACATCCAAACAAACAAACAGCCTATGAGGATGGCTTTGCCACTGGCCCTAGCAACCTTCTGACTGATCTTGTCTATTACTTGCTTACTAACCAAATGGGTGGGGCTGGCGGACTGCTGGGCATGACTGCAGGCGATCCTTTCTTGGTTGACAAGAGCGACATGGAGGCAACGTCTCAATTTTTATACAATCAGAAACTGTTCTTCAATGGTCCGATAACTGAAAGAACAAACCTTCGCCAATTCATTTCAGACGTTGCCCCGTATTTCTTATGTAATTTTGTTATAACTGATGGAAAGTTTTCTTTAAAACCTGCTTTTCCTGTCAACAACCTTGGGCAATTTAACCAGGGAGCTGTGCGTATTAAGCAGTTGTTTACCGAAGGCAACATCTTGGAGGATAGCTACAAGGTTGAATATCTTGGAGGAGAAGAACGACGAACGTTCCAAGCAATCGTTCGTTATCGCAAAGAAAGCCCTAACAAGCTACCTGAAGAAAAAGCAGTGACTGTAAAAGGCACAGGCAGCGGCTATTCAGACCCAAGAGTCGAGCTGCTACCCCAGGAGCAATTTGACTTAACAACTTTCTGCACTTCTGAGCATCACGCAATAATGGTGGCTAAATATTTCTTAAGTCTGCGCAGGCTAGTTACGCATACGATTAGTTTTTCAACAACATTGGACGGGCTAGATCTCACGGCAGGTGACTACATAAAAGTGGCTACTCGTTCAAGCCCATACAGCAGCACAAGAAACGGAACGATCAATGCCGCCGGAGCGGTTACAAGCCTGACTGACTTTGCAGATGGTCAGTACAGAGTCAGTTATTTCAAAGCTGATTCAGAAGACGTGCAGGATGGCGTTATGACGGTTAGCAATAAAACCGTTTCTGAAAGCACCTTTGCTAGTTCAGTGTTTGCAATGATTGACGACAGCGTTTCGCAGAACGTCTACGTTGTAGAGCAACTAACCTTCTCCCAAGAGGGCACGGTTGATATTGTTGCTTCTGAGCACCCTTGTTTCTCAGACGGGCGCAGCAAGTTGGTGGATTCCATCGTTAACGGCAGTTTTAAAATCTTCTAATGGCTTTCCCAAACCTGGTTCCCACAAGTCGTTCGTTTGAGTCGGGCGACTATCCGGTAAAGACTTTTAAGGCACAGAGTGGCGCGGAGACAAGGATTCTGTACGGGGACAAGCGCACCAACATGAAACTGTCTTTGACGTACTCAAACATCACAGACGCAAATGCTGCGTTGTTTCTGATCCATTTTGATTCTGAGACCACTGGAACGTTTAGCACTTTTGAAATTGCCGACAACACTAGGCTGGGTTGGGCTGGACACAAGAGAGACCTAGGCGCTGCTAACTCTGGCAATCGATGGAGGTATGAAAGCGCCCCACAGCAAGTACAGGTGCGACCAGGGGTAAGCACTGTTACAGTGAATCTGATCGGCGTGCTGACCTAATGGCAAAGGTTTACAGCGGCAGAGATGGGACCATGCAGGTCAACGGCTCGACCCTTGCCAAGGTCATCAGCTTTTCTGTCCAATCAAGCCTAGAAACGCTTGAGACGACAACGTTAGGTGAAAATCTTCGTAGCTATAGCCCAGGCATTTTGGGCTACTCCGGCAGCGCAACTCTGTTGTATTACAAGGCAGATAACGGCAGCATCAACACCAGCAGTTTGCTAAATAAGCTTGTAAAGACTGGCACAGCAGGCGTTTCCTCTAGTGACACCGTTGTTTTGACGTTTCGATGGAACGATGGAACGGACAACAACGACATCAAAATGACTGCATATGTAACAAGCGCCAGCATTGGTGCTGCTACTGCTGATCTGGCACGCGCTGAAATTTCGTTTGTCGGCACTGGTGCTCTTTCTGCAGTTTCGATCTAATGAGCGTCTATTTAGGAACGTTTGGCAGGGTTGAACTGCAAAGACAATTTGAAGCAGGAGAGTTGGTTTCGACTGTTAACACCAGTGATGTAAATGTGACGCGCAAGCGGTTTAGTTTTGATTTCCAACATGGTCAGTTGTTGACTGGCGATCAGGTTGAAATTAAAAGCACAAACGGGGCAGCATTATCGTTTATCTCTGGATACAGCAAAAGCAGCGTTAAAAAGTTTTTGCACATTGATGACCTTGATGGCGTTCGGCTTTATGACACTTTTGCTAATGCAATTAATGGCGGGCCAACAAATGCAACCGCATTGGCGACCCCTGCTTCAACCATTCCTATTCAGGTTAAAGTTGAAAGCAATGATTTTAGATTGTTAGCCCGAGTCAAGAGCTACGAGCTAAACACTGAGCGGGAAACTGTTGACACCACAACATTGTCAGACGACTTTCGCAGCCGTATTGGGACTTTGCTTTCTGGGTCTGGCAGAATGGCTTGTGAATGGGAATACAGAGGCGACACTGTTAACGAATTGCCCCAATACTTAGTGCAACTGGCGTTGCGGACAAAAGTTGGGGCTCAATTTAAGGCAAGATTTTATTTAAAATCCCCTGGCTATAACCCAAGCGGGGTCGCTGAGGCTGCAAACGATGAAATTTGGTACGAGTTTACGGGTGTTTTAACTGCTTGTGCAATGCAGTTTTCTCCGGCAAGCATTGTGGAGCTTTCCGCTGATTTTGTAACGACTGGAAGCGTAGATTTAAAGGTGAGCCTGACGCCTTCTCAAGCTGTCTTGCAGGAGAATAGTGATGACATACTCTTGGATCAGGATGGCACAGCTAAACTGATGCTTGAAAGTTCCGACATTTAAGCCCAGGAGGGCCAAAGCTCATGGCTGATCTAAAAATCAGTGAACTTGCCGCCCTAGCTGGGGGAAACTTAGTCGCAGCCGATGAACTGGCGATTGTTGATGACTCAGCCAGTGAAACCAAGAAAATCACGGTTGCAGACCTAATTGCTAACGGCGTCACCGTAATCAGTGACGACGCTATCCCTGGCGCAAAGATCCTGTTTGCTGCTGGCGATATTGCAACAGCAGCCTTAGCGGATTTAGCGGTTACGACGGCCAAAGTCAATAACGACGCAATTACCGCCGACAAGCTTGCCAATGAATCAACAGTTGATTTGGTGACAACGCTCCCCAGTGCTGGGGCGTTCACTGGTCAGCTTGCTTTTGATACTGATGACAACAAGCTTTATTTGTACGACGGTTCTAGCTGGCAAAACTTAAAAGCTGCCGGGTCTGTCAATACTGTTGCTGGGAGCACCACTGGCGAAATCAATATTGTCAGCACTGTTAGTGGCGACACTGCAACTTTAAGCGCAACAATTGACAACACAACATCAGCAGCACAGTTTCTTGCTGGTCCTACTGGAAGCGGTGGCGTCGTTGGTTATAGAACAGTTGTCGGCAGTGATTTGCCTACAGCAACGACAAGCGCAAAAGGCGGTGTTGTCGTCAACGGCAATGGTCTCATCATGGATGGCGACACCATTGAGATCAACAACGCTGTCACCTCTAGTGGAACGCATCACGTCGTTACCTATGACACAAATGGTTTGATCACAGGCGGTCGAACGCTGGTTTCAAGTGATCTTCCTATTGCAACGGCTTCTGCTCGTGGGGCGGTTATTCCTGGCGACGGGTTAACTGTTGACGTAAGCGGCAACCTAAGTGTCAACAACACTGTTGCGGCTGACACTTACACGAAAGTGACAGTTACGGCCCAAGGTTTGGTGTCTGCTGGAACGACACTGTTAGCCAGCGATATTCCTGATCACTCAGCAGCAAAGCTGACTTCAGGAACAATCCCTACCTCAATTCTTGCTAACTCTGCTGTTACCGGCGTTAAGTTAGCCGATCAAGCGACTACTAAATTTGGCGGTGCGCTTGGCAGCGACAACGTCACAATTTTCCCTTCTGGTGATTACAAGGGACAGTTCTTCTACGACGAGACGACGGCTGATCTTTATATCTATACCGGGTCTGCTTACGTCCCAATCACGCTGTTAACCGGCAACTTGGTGAATGCTGGTGTTTATAACGCAAACACGAACCTGCTTTCAACTGTCACAACAGCAGGTTCATCGGCTGGATTTACGGCAGGCGCTGCCTTGCCTGCCCCTACAGGAACAAACCTGAATCACTATGTGGTTGTTTCCATTAGTGGAACGGGTAGTGGAGCAGCTCCGGCAGTTGCTCTTGCGCCCCCAGACATGCTGCTGTCGCAGGGGGTCGGCTCCGAGTACTCATTAATCGATGTAAGTAATGCGATCGCCGGGCAAACTGCATCGAATATTTCTGTTGTAGCTGCAGGCAACATTATTGCTACAAATGTGCAGTCTGCTTTGCAAGAGCTTGACACAGAAAAGCTTCAGTTAGCTGGCGGCACAATGACCGGCAACTTAAATTTAGGCACTGGCGTTGATGTTGTTTTTGAAGGCAGTGCTGCTGATGACCATGAGACAACTTTGGCAGTCACAAATCCGACTGCTGATCGCACGATCACACTGCCAAATGTGACCGGCACTGTTATTACAACGGGTGACACTGGAACGGTCACTAGCACGATGCTGCTGGATGGAACGATCGTTAATGCCGACATCAATGCTTCTGCTGAGATTGCAGTTAGCAAGCTTGCAAACGGCACTGCGCGTCAACTACTGCAAACTGATGCTGGCGGATCAGGCGTTGAATTTACGAGCAACGTTGATGTTCCTGGAACGTTAGATGTCACGGGTGGAGTAACGCTTGATTCAACACTGGCAACCACTGGTTTGATTAGTGCAAATGGAAAGATTAGTTTCCCGCTAGGCACTGCAGCCGCCCCAAGTATTTACTTTGCAAGTGATACAAACACAGGTGTTTTCTCACCTGCTGGGGATCAAGTAGCAATCACAACTGCTGGAACGCAGCGCGTAACTGTTGACAGCTCGGGCAGAGTTGGGATTGGGAGCACCGATCCTTCTCCTTTCGGGAATAATGCAAAGCTTGTTCTTCAACGTTCAGGGAGTGGCGAAAGTGCTTCTTGCGTTATTCACGGCGCAAGCGATGCTTCTTCGTTAATACAATTTTCAGACGGAAGTGGTTCGGCTGCTGAAAGAAATGCAGGCTTTATCACTGTTAATCACACAGATCAAAGTATGCAGTTTGGCATTCAAGATAATGAGAAAATGCGTATTGACAGCTCGGGAAATGTGGGCATCGGGACTTCGGCACCACTTTCTGATGCTCAATTAACTATTAGCGCCAATGATGCGCCTGCTCTTGCTTTCCAAAGAACTGCCTCAGGCAACTTTGAATCTGCTATTGGGATGGCAGGGAACTCTGCCCTTAGATTCTATATTGGCGCTGATTCAAGTTCTGTTTCAGGCTTGAATGAGGCGATGCAAATCGACAGCTCGGGGAATGTTGGCGTAGGGATAACGTCACCCACTGGGCGTGTTCATGCAGTCAGTGGCACGAATAACAACCCACATTTTTATTTTAAGTGTGATCAGGGCGGAGCAACTAACAACACCGGTGATTTATTTAAGATTGAACATGCAAGAGGCCCTGGAAACACATCTGCACTGCTTAATGTGCTTAATAACACTGGCAGCATTTTCTATGTTGAAGGCTCGGGCAATGTTGGTATTGAAAATACAAGCCCAACCGCAAATTTAGAAATTGGCACTGCCTTGGGCAGTACTACTTCAATCCGATTAAACTCCGCGACAAGTGATTACTTAAAATTTTCAAGCGAAAGTGCTGTTGCACATATCATCGCTGCACACCCAGCGACTGGTGGTGCTGAGCTTGGATTTAAAACAGGTGGTAGCAATGGCACTGAGCGGATGCGACTCGACGGCAACGGCAGGCTGCTGATTGGGACATCTTCTTCTTTATTAAGCAGTGCTTTGTTAGAAATTGCTGGCGGCAGTAATACAAACTCTTTATCAATTACGAATACAAGCCCAAGTGATGCTGCTGGCAACCGATACAACAAAATATTATTTAGGGGCACGCAAAGCGGATCAGAAGTATCAACTCTTGCTAGTGTGCAATCTTCGCACGACGGATCTTCTGATGATCAAAAAGGCGTGTTAACTTTTCACACTAATGATGGAAATGATGGGAATAGCCCTAACGAGCGGATACGAATCGACAGCTCGGGTGTGCTTTTTGTCGGATGCACTTCTTTCACGGCCAGCGTCCCTGGTGCAAATATTCAAAATTCAGGTGGGAATGCTGGCAGAATCAATTTAGTTAAAAACACAAGTTCAGACAGGGACGCATTGGCTTTGTACTCCGTCGGGTCTTATGTCGGTGGAATAGTTTACAAAGGTGCAAGTACTTCTTTTGAAACCAGCTCTGATTATAGACTTAAAGAAAATATTATTGAGATTACTGACGGCATTACTCGTGTCAAAAAACTTTTACCAAAACGTTTTAATTTTATTGTTGACACTAAAAAGACAGTTGATGGTTTTATTGCTCATGAGGCACAAACTGTTGTACCTGAAGCTGTAACAGGTGAAAAGGATGGTGAAAGAATGCAAGGAATCGACCAATCCAAACTTGTTCCATTACTAACTGCTGCACTTCAAGAAGCAATCGCAAAAATCGAAACCCTTGAACAGCGTCTGACTGATGCTGGTATCGCCTAGCGGCATCCCGCCCCGTGGCAACGCGGGGCTCTGCAGTTAAACTCACTTCATTGCTTTTATTTCATGGCAAACACCTACACCTGGAAAGTCAGCCAGTGCGACCGCAACTTGTCAGACGGAATGATTTCGACATTGCATTACACCGTTAATGCCACAACTGAGGATGGCGTTTATTNCGCTGGCGCGTATGGCTCAGTCGGATTGGAAGCCGCTGAATCAGACAGCATGATTGCTTATGACAAGGTGACTNAAGCGCAAGCTATTTCTTGGGCACAGGCTGCAATCGGTGGTGCAGACAAGGTTGCAGAAATCCATGCTGCTTTGGACAATCAACTTACTGAAAAGCGCACTCCAACAACAGGCACTGGCCTTCCTTGGTCAGCCTGATGACCTTTATTTTTGGTGCGCTGACTGGGGTTGTATTGACAGCTCTTGTTCTGGCGTTTAATCCAGACGATGACCTTTACGAAGACGAACGACGTGACTGCTAGACCTGATCCAATGATCCCCTGCAAGCCAGGGGCAGAAGATTTAGTTGCGATGAACAATCGCCTGATTTGGCTTGAAATGCTTTACAAGCTAGAAAAGCGCGACGATCCAGATCATCCACAACGCGGTCTTTATACCGGACTGCATAAGCGTCACTTTTCCACGTTCCCTGGAACGGATGAAAACTGATCGTGTAGATCACATCCAAAACTGTCCATTGACTGGGCCAGCTAATCTGGTCCAAGAAAACTCAACCCCTTCTACAAATGATCAAAGCATTCGCAGTAGCTGTTTCTGGTGTTCTCGCTGGTTCAGCTGCCTTGGCAGGCCCTTATGTCAACGTTGAGAACAACGCTGGTTATTCAGGCGGCGACTACCTAGGCGCTGTTACAGATTTTGCCGTTGGATTTGAAGGCGGCGAAGGCGTTTACAGCTATTACGTGCAAGGCGGGCCAGCATTTGTGTCACCACAAGGCGAAGACGGTGAGTTTGAACTGTCCGGCAAAATTGGCGGCAACGTTCAAGCAACAGAGCGTTTTGGCGTTTATGGCGAACTGAGCTTCATCACTGCAGACGAAGATCCTTCTGTCGGTTCTAAGTTTGGCGTGAAGTACAGCTTCTGAGCTAGCCTTTAATCGGAAGAGACCCGCCCTTTCTTGACTCACACCAAGGAAGGGTATTTTTTTTGGACTTTCATCATGCAAAAAGTTTTTAACGTTCTGTCCGTTGCATCATTCGTGATGTCAGCAGGCATGGTTGTTGGATCGGTGATGCTTTACACCCGCATTCCATCAATCACCAAGCACTACATGGGTGAGCTGCAGACTGAGCTAACCAAGATGGTCACTGACGTAGTGCCTGTTGAAATCGATGAAGTGATGCCTGAATTGCCATCAGCTACAGGTCCAGCAATTGAGCTGCCTACATCGCCGTTCTAGTTTGGCGTAATGCCTGAAATCCCTGAGATTGGTGTGGGGCGCATTGGCGTCCCAGAAATACCAGCTTGGAGAACTATCCCGCCGCAAAGCCTTCCGCAAGAGCCACCAATTACGTTAATGCTGGGGTTCCCAGTAGCTGAAATACCTGGCTGTGTTGAGACCAGGAACACACAGCCTGGCAATCCAAGTGCTTATGACAACGACCCAAAGGGCAATTTTGTGGTGTGTGATGGCAGCACGATGCCGTCATACGACGCAATGGATTTCACACCTGGCACGTTGACGTATGGAGCAGCAAAAACGCCAACACCAGGCGCAAAGAAAAAACCGGCTGACAAGCAACCGGCTAAGTCCCCTTCGCCAGACGTTCCTCCAGCGTCTGACATTCCAAATGTAGAGGCAGAACTGCCATGTCCGCCACCAGACGCAATACCTATTGGTGCAAAGAATAAGCTTCAGACTGCTGTTGT
>JGI24003J15210_10001246_pt1 | contig 11095 bp, 14 predicted proteins | sample LinPmetageLP28_FD_15210 | JGI IMG/M metagenome (IMG submission 15210)
TTGAGCCACAGAATAGAAAATTCCATCTGATCCAGCTCCTTGTGCTCCTGCAGCAGCTCCATTACCTAGCGCAGCAGCAGCTCCACCATTAAGTTCAGCGGGTACAGCTTCAATCATTGCAGTCTCTAAGTAGTCGTCAAAACGTAGTCTTGTTTCATGCTCAGATTTCAAATACCAAAGGTATCCGTTTGCACCGTTCTCAGTTGTAACTTCAACCCATCCAATTTGAGCCATGTCAGATCCAGATACAGTATAAGTATCTTTCAATATAATTGGCTTGTTTTCAAAGATAAAGTCGTTAGCTTCAAGAGATCCTACCATTCCAGCAGTTCCTTTTCTAAATTCCGATCCATAAACAAATATAGTAACATCAGAGTTTGCTACTCCAGTACCAGCAGTAACAAGTCCAGTTCCTTCGTAGAAACCAACGGTAAACTGTCCAGCGCCGCCGCCTGCATTGTTAACAGCAGTTACAACAGCTTTGTTTATACCAGAACCATTGTTCTGTACAACTGCAATTGTTTGACCGACTCTTACAACTTGTTGAGCTGTAGTTGGGTCAATAACATCATTCACTTGGAATGTAGCATTGTCAGCATTAACAACAGCAGCTGTTCCTACCTGAGTATATTTAGTATGCAATCTACCTTGTTCAGCCCATTTAATAAGGTCAGAATTCGTAGGCATCTCAGCACCTACCATACGTAGGAATGAAGAGATAGTTCGATTTCCATAACGCTCGAATTCTTTTTCGTAAGTGTCAGGAAGATATTGATTTAGAAAATCAAAGTTAGTAATGTAATTCTCTGTAGTCGGAGTCCTCTCGGAACTCGGAGTAAGAGCAAAAGTTGGGATAGTATTAACTGATCCAGCCATAATTTTTAATTTTTAAGTTCTTTTAACGCTTTTAATTCTTAATCTATTACCTGATGGTTCAGATATAGATTTCACTTGCATTCCTCCCTTTGTAGATACCTCTGGCGCTTTACGNTCTGACATGTTAATATTCTTAGTCTTGCGTATAACGTCTTCAGTAGCTTTAGATTTACCCTGTTCAAAAAAGAACTGAGCAAATTTATCAGGATTCATTGCCATTGCTAAAGATCTGTGATAGCCTTCTGCATCATTTAAAAGTCCTTGAGAATCCATATACTTATGTACAAAGTTCATGGGGGTCTCTTGAGCTTTTTTTAATTCAGACGCGCCACCTGGGGAAAACATAATCTCTTCGTCGTTTAACTTGAACTTAAAACCTTTAAATTCTGATCCGAACACTTCATCACTTTTTTTGACAAACCATTCCCGTTTTCGATTCGCTTCCTCTTGTTGAGTTTTAGCGGTATTTAAATATTGCTTATAAGCCTGCAATTCTTCATTAGCTTCGTTAGAACTTCCACTTGACTCAAGCGGTTGCTTGTATAACTCTTGCTGTTCTTTAAAGAACCGGTTAGCTTTAGCAATAATTTTCTTCTTTGCTAACTTGGTTTTTCTAACGTCCGATTCGTCATCAAGCTCTTCGTCATAAGAATAGTCCTCCATTAAGGATTCAATATCTTCTGCGTCCAAACCTTCTTCCGTAAGAGTTAGGTACTCTTTTAGCAAAGAATCAGGATTCATTGTAGTGTAGTCTTGTTGTAATTTAACAAAATCACTAATTCCTCGTCCTGTTTCTTTTTTATATTTAAAGTAAGCTGCGACATCCTCTGGCATTTCTTCTGCCTTTTCTCTTTCGCTCATCAATTCTTCTATAGAATTAATTTCCTTACCGTATCTATTTCCTATATATGAAAGAACATCTTCTTCTTTTAAATCATAAGGTTGCTGTGCAACCTCTTCAATAGTAGCTTCCTTTTCAGGAGCTTCTGCAGTGGTCTCATCTGGCAATGGCTCAGAAACAACCTCTACCTCGTCACTACTTGACACTTCACTAAATTGCTGTTCGTGCTTTTCAAGCAATTCTTTTTCTATTTCCTGAGAAGACTTTGATTCTAACTCAGACATTTCTCTTACTTTTATTTCCATTTAATTTAATTTAAGTTACAAATTTACGCAAAATACAAAGGCACATTTTGCTACCTTGGCGAGAACTCAGACAGGTCAAAACCATCTAAAGAATCTTCATTTGACTCAAAGTTTTTTGGAGGCAAATTATTTTTTCTTTGATTTATTAACTGAGACTGCTCGCTATTCTGCTGGCTAATTCTGTCTTTCTTAGCATTTTCCCTAGATGTTTCTCTATTGGCTAACGCCCCCTCTGTCATGCCTTGAAGTTGTAGGTTATATCTAAACTCTTGGTCCATTAATTGAGCTTTTAATTGAGCTTCAACTTTAGTCCTTTCAATTTCAAGTTGTATTTCTCCCTGCTTGTATTTAAGCTTTGCTTGAGTCTCTAGCTCTATTTTTTGAAGAGCCATTTGACCAGCCATTTCTTGAGACTTTAATTGTTGCTGCGAAACCATTGCTTGTTTCTGCATCTCTCTTTGGTCATCTTGCTCTTGCTTAGCTCTTCTCTTAACCTTTAAAAGCTGATTAGCTAACTTAAGGTTCTTGATCTCTCTAATATCTATAGCGTCTTCTAGGTTTATATCTCCTTTAGATAATGCCATTTGAATATTCTGTTCTAGCAAAGCCTTTTGTTCTTCGTCTGGAGAAAGCTCAATAAAGACACCAAAGTCATATATGTAAAGTTCAGCGATATCTCCTAGTATACTTACATTATACTTTCCTATTTTATTTATAAAGTCTTCTTTAAAGTCAGAATACTCTAATATATCCGCAACCCTATAAGTTAAAGCCTCTGCTAAGGTCCTGTATATATACAAACTACCGTCTAGTATGTGCCTTGTTGCTGTGTTTGAACTTAGCGCTGCTAACTTCTGAACGCCAACTAAAGCATCTGAATTAGCTCCAGAACCATCTCTCGCTTCATTTAAGCCTGTTACAGCCCTTATCATGTCTAAGTAGTGGTTATAGTTAGCTATTAGCATTTGTGTCTTAGAAGCGCCTGAATTGCTTGTGAGCTGCTGTATAGGAACTTTAGCCTGATTATAATCTCCTTCCTGAGTATAACTTCGGCCTATTACGCTACCAGTTTGAAAATACAACCTCATTGCATCTTCAGGGTTATAAGCCGCTCCAGTACCTAGATCAACTTCATTTAATCCATCCGCATCTATATATACCCCATCAGGGACTACTCTAGCTATCACTTGCTGTAGTTTTAAATGAGTCATTTGAATTAAGTCTGCAAATGGAATCATTCTCCTTACTAAAGATTCAATAACACCCTTATACATTCTAGGCGCTACAGCTACGTAATTTGGTATAGCATGCTGAGAGGAAGACTTGGGACGTACCATGTTTTCCGCAAGCTCCCACTTGAGGATAATATTAGTTCCCATAACCATTACCCCATCATACCAAACGTCAATTGTTTTCTCTATCTTTTCGAAGTTTCCTTCTTCAATCATTTCTTCTGGAGGATTAAAAGTATCATCCTTTTCTATCATTCTAGAAGCTCCCCCGTCTAATTTTTTCTTTTTATATACTATCTTTTTAGTAGTCTTATAATTAAAATACATTAACGTACACGTATCCCTATAAAACATATCATTCTCATAGTATTGAGCAGTATTATAATAATCATACCAGCTCTGGCTGTATTGAGATATCTTCTCTAGATCGTCATTTGTAAGGTCAGGGTCTATTTTATTAAGCTCAGTCAGCGCAACTGTTTTAATTTCTCCCCAATAAAAACAATCTTTAAAGTAAGGGTCTTCAGTATAACTATAAACCACATTAGCAGGGTCTACATAAGAAACTTGAACACCCGCCCCAGGAAGAAACTCATGTTTTGCTACACTCATACCTACAACCATTTGGTCGTAGTCTAATCTTTTTCGAGTATCATCATAATGATTCTCAGCAAACATTGTATCTATAGCCTCTTCCTCTGCAATCTCTATAGCAGGCTTGTAGTTTAAATTCATGTATAAAGACAACTCCTCATCCGATGAAGGCAAGTCGTCTGGATTCATAGTAAACGGATTAAAACCCGTTTCTTTCTGTAATACCTCTAATGGCTCTTTAGCTGCCATTTGACCCTCAATCATATTTTGGTACTTGCTTCTTTTAGATTGAGACAAGGCATCCTGAGCATAAGCCTTAACCTTAAACAATCTATCAGACATTCCATTAACAACTATGTCTACAAATTTTGGAATAATAGGAACAGGAGTCCAATCTAAATTTAAATAAGATAAATCTCCATCAACAGCTAATTCATTTTTATATTTAGCGATTGATTGCTCACCTCTAGCGTAAAGTCTAAGTCTGTTGAAATCCCTCCACTGACTGTAGTATCTACACCCATTGGAATCCTTTCTAAACCATTCATATTGTATTGCTTGACCTATCTGTAATCCAAACTCGTCGGTAGCTTTTTCAGCATCCGATACAAATTGACTTGGAAACCCTACAGATGAAATATTTATATTGACTTCTTTCATCTAATTAATTCGCTTAAAGATCCTTTATTGTTGTATTTTGCAAAGTTAAGACTTATTTTGGATTGTTTTTGCTCGGGCAAGTACACGCCCTTTTGGTTTGCCATTATAGCTAACCCCGAACTAATACTTGCATCAAACTTAGTCCTGTTGTTAATATCAAATTTAGCCCAATCCTCTAAGGTTCTAGTAAAGTACATAGAACCCATTTCGTCAGGATCTCTATATGTAGCCTCTAAATCTATACCTATGTGTTTTTCTATATACGATTCGATAGCAGCAGCATGAGACTGCTTTACATCTTCAGAAGTATTTGGTATACCGCCTAATTCTTTTTCAGTTTTTGAAAGCTTATTATAATGTTTATCAGGTCGGTTCATAGAATATCCCCTATACCCCCTGTTTTTAAAATGATATAATAACCTAGGCTTGTTGTTCTCCACTAAAATAGGCATACCATAAAACACACAGGCCATTAGAACTTCTTCAAAAAATATCTCTGCAGTCTGAGGCCTAGCAACATACTCTAAAAAAAACTCACTACTAGGAGCATCATCCATATTAAACTTAGTCATTCCATGTAGCGCTCCATTAGATCCTCTTCCGCCTACAGTACCTGATATGTCATAACTATCACACCCAAAAGCGCCTACATGCTCATTGCTCGGAAAGAACACTCCGTGTTTAGAATATTTATTGTTATTTAAACCTTTCTTAGGAGTCCAAGAAACCTTAAATCTACCTCTATTATCTGGAGTCCATATAACCTCAGAATCTTTTACGCCATCCTTCCAGTAGAACCTACCCCTTGTCATATGATGTTCCATTATTAAGGAATCATTATAATCTATCTGTTGGTATATTTTAGTTAAATTAAACAAAGAAGACTTACTCTCATCTCTAAATGCGTGAGACTCTGTCCTGGGGAACTGCCTGTAGAATTCGTTTAAAGCGTCTGCATCTTTTTTTAAAGAGTCCACCTCTGCCTCCCAATAATCTATAGCTCCATTTCTTATATACTCACCATCAACTCCCATTGTTTTATTACTAGGTTTATAGAAAACCGGCATGCCGTGCTTGTCTATAAAACCTTCCATGTTCCATTCCATAGGAATAAACAAAGAATACATGCCACTTTTAGTTTGGCCATTTGCATTCCTTTCCCTGGGATTAGAATCCTCATATAGCTTCTTAAAATTATCCCCTCCCTTGTTAAGTGCATTAGAGGTTGACCCCATTAAACACTTGCCGATTATCTTACTACCTAACCTCAAACAAGTTTTAGTGACCCTCCAATTGTTTAATATATTATTTGGCTTAATCCACTTCCCACTTTCATCATGAACCAGAAGCAAAAGCTTCTCACCGTCATAAGAGTTGTCATCTGTATTCTTCCAGTCAATAGTTGTGTCTAATCCATACAACTCATCATTAACAGTTTCATACATATTCTTTTTAGTAATCTTAGAAGCTGGTATCCTAAAAGCAAGCTCTGTTTTAGGTTTGTCCATACCATCCTGAATAGGTTTAAAAAAGAAAGGCAGCCTAGTAGATATAGGGACAACCTTGTCTGTAAACATTTTTTTAGCATCTGACCCCGTCTTAGATAGTATACCTACCCTAGAGTCTTTAGCTAATGAACCTGTGTTTACGCATTCAGAAGACCCCATAAAAGAAAACCCTGAACGTCTTATCTTTAAATAGTCCATTCCAAAACACCTATTGTCAGCTCGACAGGCCTCCCAATATATAAAGAATATTCTATTAGCCTCTCTAAAGTCTGGATATCCAATATCAATACTAGTCCACTGCAGATACATGTAATGAGAACCCGTCATGTATATTGGAGTTCCGTTATTATAGAACCAATGTCCTAACTCTCTTTTATCAAATTCATTCTCTATGTAATCAACCCAATTGCTTTTAAAATTATCAGGCATTTCATTCCATTGGAATATAGAAGATATTCTAGTAAGCTCCTTAGGCAACTCTTCTCTTTCCCAATACTGCTCTTCTTTTTTAGCAGACCTTTTATAAACGTCTAATTTAGAGTTAGGGTGAACGAGTGGTTTTTTAGGCAACCCTATAATCAATCCATTAATAGATATAACCTCACCTAGTTCACCTGTTTTAGATATAATAACAAGGTCATACTTTTCATTATAACCATATAACCAAGTCTTGCCTGTGTTTTTTCTTTTTAAAACGGCAGGAGGTATGTATTTGTCTATTGTTTTGTATAAACTATTTTGATCTTCTTTCTGCAAATCCTTGTTTTGTTTTAGGCACTCCAGTGTTATTAGCTAGGTTTATATTGTCCTGCTCTAAATCTATTTTATTTAAAATATCAAACGCGTCAAAAATAGCTAGCTTCTTTGTTGCCGCTGCATTTTTTAATCTGTCTGCTGCCAACTCATCTTCAGGATCTGGCTTTATAATATCTTCTCTAGCAACCTTTATCAGCTGCTCTACAGCTTTTCTTCCTGCGCTAATTATTTGAATCTTTAGTTCTTCTGACTTCATTAAACTTTTTTTATAAACATCACCTGAGCCAACCTTGAGTTTTCACCCTCTCCAAAATTTTCAAATATATTTCTTGAATGAGGAATTAGAGAATCAAACACAATCATTCGGTTATATTCGGCATAGAGTGTACACATTGGAGTTTCACCCTTATACAGGGTAGTGCCTGCTTGCTTAGGAAAAGTTTTGTTTAAATACAAAACCACCGTCTTGTCACCCATCATCTCGTCAGTGTGAATAAAATTTGGTTCAACTTGATGCAAGCTAGATTGTCTTACAAAGTTATAAGTGGTAACATAATCTGGAAACATAGTCATTACAAAGCTTTGAAGCTCGTCGTGAGGCCTAGGCTGAATACCTTTAAAAACTTTATCTCCATCGGGAACATCAGCAAACCCTCTACTTAATATATCATCAACATACGCGTCAGGATCTTTTATCACATCATCTAAAGAAAATACAATCATAGCACCACAGTTATTTGATGATCATACATCCTGTATAGCTTTTCTCCATCTACTTCAAACTCATACTCACTCTCTGGCTTAAAAGTTATTCGATCTCCTACGGATACACCCTGTTCAGACAGGTACTTATTTACGTACTTAGCCGTTCCAATCAACGGCTCTTCCTTAAAGTTCTTATGTAAAAAAGACTCTTCTTTGTCTATAGGCTTTATAAAGCAATAACGATCATGGCAATGCCACTTGTCATTATGCTTGTACATATAGAATTGATCGTTCTCCACAAAAAAAAGATCATCCTTAAAAAAACTTCTTCCGCTTTGCTGCCTCCCCTTCATGTCGTTATAAAACTTAAAAACATTGTGGTGTACCACAAGCAGGTCGCCCTCAACTATATCACCCTCATAACCCAGTGGTGTTGAGACAACTACGCCAAATCTATTAGATGCTAAGTGGTTTTCTTCAGAAGTACTAGTAATGAACTCCACACCAGATAACTCTTTAGTGTTATTATATCGCCTTCCCTTTAAGGGTTTTACGATAAAGAAAAAAGGAGACTTCATTAAAAGTGAATATTGTATTCTATAGAGATCGGCATTACAGCATTAAACTCTTTCCATAAAAGAATTTCGTCTTTTTGCTGAATCCAAACTTTTATAGTATTTTCAGAAACGTCTCTTTGTATTAGGTGAATAAAGTAGTTGCCTCCCAAGACTTCTTGCCCCACTAAATAGTGCATAGCACTAGACTTATAGTCCGGGCCTATTGATATTTTTCTTATATCCATTGTATTATATTTTACTGTAACACAAAGATAGAAATAATTTATTGCGTTTTTCCCTTGATTTTTTCGTAGGTACGAAGCCCTCCAAGGCCTAACATCCCCATTAAGACCGTAAACAAAGGTTCTGTTTCTAGTACAGGAAATTCTACTGTAGGATATATAGTTCTTATAATAGGAAACACTAAGAAGTGATAAGCAAATGCTAGGCTAGATGCCCAACCTACACTTGGCCTCCAGCCCGAAACAAACAGAGATCGGTGTTGTGCCTCTACTTGATTTATCTTAGTCTGTAATTCAAGTATCTGATTAGGGTCAAGCTCCTTTCCTTTGATAGCTTCCCTAAGCTCCATAGCAAGTCCACCTATCTTACTCTTACCACTAGAGTTTCCGCTAAGTAGTGACATCAAAACTTTCAACATTACTTTTTCTTTAAATCAAAAATAGTGTCGAATGCAGCTGATCCTGCTAGACTAAGCTTGTCTATTATATCAGTCTGAAGTGTTATTATCTGTGATTCGTAAGCGTCTTTTTGTTTTACTAGTTCATCTACCCTAGACCTTAAAGACTCTACTTCTTTTTGAAGAGCAGTTACTTCATCTGGATTTCTTCCTATAATAGCATATATAACCACAGACAAAGACCCTACTATCATCCCTGTTATAGAGACAAAAATATCCTTATTGTCAGAAGGTATTGTATTGTTGGCTAAGTATAAAAGTAAAAATATAACTAATACAAAAATTCCAGTCGCTCCTAAGTAGTGTATTAAGTCTCTCTTTTTCATGCGGTAATAATTTTATAAGATGTTTTTCCGTTAATTTTTTCAGCTTTCAATATACGATTTCTATTTTCAGCTTCAGATACATAACTAACGTGTATCCAAGCTGGGTTTGAATCGTTCCCAAACTCCCATATCATCTGATCAAAGTTTAGGTTATATTTTATATAATAAAACATTTCAGCATTTGTCTTATATCCGAAGGTGTCGTCTAAATCAATTGCTCTACCCTGGCAATGCTGTGAGCGAGAGCTCCCGCCAATGGCAGTATTTAATTTTTCAGACCTAAACATGCTGTTTATTTTTATAGGACCATTTACCCAATTCCGCAAAGGCTCGAAAACATAAGTGGCTATGCCCACCATATTTCCAATCTCATAGTCGCCAGGCGTATTGTCTATGTTTAAACGAAGCGCTGTGTTAGATCTTATAGCTTCCTTATAAGTTATATGCTCACTTATTTTTTCCATACATCAAAAACCATTTGTGTATAGTGTATCCTATAGATACAGTTAATAGTGTTATTTTAAGTATAACGTCAATGTTGGCCATAGACACAGCTAGAGCTAAAGAGTTGAATCCGTATATTTTCATATCTGAGAAGCTCATTTTTTTTTATTTGTTACAAGTTCATATATCAACTCAATGTCTCCCGCTGATGTGGTCTGTACATAATCCATTTTACTCTTTTTCTAGTTTTTCTTTTAACGAATTAACAAAAGCGTCTTTTCCAAACGATAGTTGTTGTAAATTAAATTCAGAAGATTGTATTTTGCGTTGCAAGTCTGAAATGTGGTTTACAATTATTTGCTGCTCTTGTGTTAAATCTTCGTAGAAATAATCTTTGTCATTAATAGTAATTGGTGTTTTTTCTTTTTTTGCCATTTTACTTAAATTTAAAGGTTAATTAATTATTTATTCTCCAATAGTCTTTGTTACTGCTGTAGGGTTTATTTGCTGTTCAATTTGAGCGTCAATGTTAGCTTTTAATTCAGCTACTTTTTTTTCTCCCAGGGCTGCTTCTGTCCACTCGTTTATTTGCTCCTCTGTAATATCTGCAAAGGCGGTAAAATTTGATAGGTCAGAAGTTTCTAGTAATTGCGTTCCATAAACACTTCCTGTGTTATCGCTATCATTTGTTCCGGCAAGTCTCCAATTTACGTTGAATACTACATTGCTGTGTCCTTCTAATGAAGGATAAACGTCTACTGTTTTGTTGTTCCAAGTGTAAGTCATTATTTAAAGTATTTATTAAGTTCCTAAATCCCAAGAAAGGGTTTCTTCATTCCAAGTGTAAGGTTTTTTATCATCTGGATATCCAACAGGGGGTTCCCAAATAAAAGTGTGTTTATTTAAAACCCAACTGTCAAAAGGTTGAGGAGCATAAAAACCATCCCCTTCAGCATCGTATGTAAAATCAATTCCTGCGTAATTTTTTCTAAAAGGTTCTTTACCTTGAGAATGTTTATTACCAGTTGTATTTATTGAAGTTCGTTTGCAAACTTGCGCTGAAAAATCTCCGTAAATTTGTTCCCAGTCTTTACCTTCAAAACCTTCATCATTACCAACAATTACATTAGTAACAACATTGTTTTCATCCAAAAGAGCGTAATGTGCCATATTAATTAAATGTTATTGTTCCTGTACCAGCTTTTATAATTGTTATTTTGTCTGAGCCATCTGTAATTGGTGAGTTTGAGGATTCGGTTAACCCACTTAAAGTAGCGGTGACTGTACTTGGATAACGAAGAACAACAACGCCACTTGCTCCATAGCCGTAAGAAGTCTCTCCGGTGTCTTTTCCTAGATTTATAATTGACCCTCCTCCTCCTGAGTTGGGATAATTAGCTGCAAGACGAGGATAGACTCCACCGCCACCGCCTATTCCCCCAGCAGCATTGTGTTCGCCTGCGTCGCTAAAATACGATTGACCGCCGCCACCTCCAGAAAAATAGTTTCCTTCGCCTATACCTGCGCTAGATGCCTGAGAACTACTTAAAATTGTTGCTTGAAGCCCAGCACCGCCACCGCCTCCATAACC
>JGI24003J15210_10001248_pt1 | contig 11090 bp, 17 predicted proteins | sample LinPmetageLP28_FD_15210 | JGI IMG/M metagenome (IMG submission 15210)
GGCATCTTCTTCGTCAAAGGAATACCTTTCTTTGCCTTACGATTCCAAAGTACTGTCTTGGTGTATTGATCGAATAGCTTATCATCAATGGCCTCGTCAAAACTCAAGCCTGTCTTCCTCTCGAACCCATCAATGGATTCTAGAGCAGCAATACAAAGGTCGGCGTAGTTATCCTCATGATTTGCTATAGCCACATCACCGGAGATCTTCATCGAGATTGTATGCATTAAACGACCGTAACGCTCTTCGTAAGTAGCCCATTGTTCATCAGTCAATTTCTTCATATTGTACATTATAGCGGTAAGGTGTTGGTTTTCAATGATTTATCCATCCATTCGGTCAGTATCCCGACCAGTTTCTCGTGAATCTTTTCCCATACTCAATAAACTATACCCACAGATGTCCCTCCAAGGGGATTCATCACCATATGTTGGATCTGTAGCCAGTCTAAATAGTTTATCTACAACTCTGCAAATAGTAAGTACATCCATGTATTGCTCTGGCTTAATACCTTCTGGGTATAGTACCTTTAGGATCTTATGGGACTTTCCAAAAGAATCACCATAAGCCTCTTGCTTTTCAGCGACAAGTTTACCAACGCTTTTTGCTAGTTCTTCGTATCTGTTCATTTTTCCTTCCCGAATTTGTTTTTAGAATCTCTGAGCGAGTGACTCCTGAACGATCCATACCAAGGCAGGATCCACAGGTTTTTGATTTATTGTATTCATATAGTTCTGTATAATCACCACAGGAACTGCATTTACCTTTCTCAGTTAGCTTACGCAATCTCGCTCTCCAACCAGTTAAGGATAGGATCATACATATGCTTTTGTATGATTACGGAGCAATCAGGGTGCCCTCCTGCTCGAACATAGTGGTATGTCGCACTAGCCCTACTCCAGGTAAGCGAAAGAATAGACTTGATAGCTTTATACTTCTTTGTCTTGTTGCGCTGTGATGCTAGAGACTCCAAACGCTTAATTTCAAGCATGGCACTTTGGAGATACAAGGTTACTTCTGTTTCGTCAGGTGTCATGGCAACATTATAGCGAAGATAACGCGATAGTGTTGATAATTTCTAACTTATTTTCAATAACCTCTGCATCATACCTATTAGTTCCGTTATCAGGATGCCTATTTGCTAGAATTTCGTCAGCTAGAGGAAGACCTACAAGACGTTTTAGAACCCGTTGAATGTCTCTCGCACCAAATTCCTCAGAATAACCATGTTTAATTACATAATCAAGAATCTCAGGACTAGACTTTATAGGGTATTTTGAAAGAGCGAGTCTAGCGATTTCTCTAATATCGTCTGGGTTGAGGTCGTTGAAGAATACAAACTCATCAACCCTACCTCTAAACTCTGGGGAAAACGTCCGCTCCAGAGACTTCATAATTTCTTCCTTATCACCGTCAGAACTAGACGAGTCATTGAAACCCATGTGCTTCGTCTTTAAGTCTTTCAGTCCACAGTTAGAGGTCATAATAAAGATGGAGTCCGAGAGATCTACTTCATTACCCGAATTGTCAGTTAAGGTTCCAGTATCTAGCAGGCTTAATAAAATGTTGTATAGTTTAGTGTGAGCCTTCTCGATTTCGTCAAATACAATAGTCCAACGATTTGATTTTTCAGCTTTCTCCTTTATCAATGAACTCTCAGAATGTCCAATGTACCCTGGGGGAGAACCCAAAAGCTTACTCACTTCATGACCATTAGTGAACTCAGCACAGTTTATAACCCAGAAATTTTGAGAATATCTCTCACCAAGCTTTCTAGCTAGTTGCGTTTTGCCTCTGCCAGTCTTTCCAATAAAGAAAAGATTCATCTGCTTACTAAAGTTAGCAGCCTTAAGTTTTATAGCATCCCCAACGGCCCTGATGGCATTGTCTTGCCCAATAATATTACGTTTTAAATATTTATCTAAATCGTGAATCTGTTTTAAATTAGTAAGCCCAACTTTAGGCTTCTTACGAGGGGCTGGTGCTTTATTAATCTTCTTATCTAAGGACTTCTTGAACTCCTCATCTTCTTTCGAATCTTTAAGAAGACTTTCTAATACAATAGAGTCTGGAAGAAGTTCATTAATTTCATAGCACACATACTCAACCCTAAATTCTGGGTAGTACTCTACAATTGTGCTGTAGTAGGCTCCTAGAAGCTTATACTCCAAAAGTGGATCCTTAACGGCCTCTTTGACCTTTTTTGCCTCCTCCACCCTAGAGAGGTAAGTCTCCCTTTCCTTAGAGGTAACAGAATCTCCAACAACAATGTTTACATATTTAATAAAGTCGAACTCACCAGACCTGGAGGATCTGATGAACTTCGTCAATCTGTTGAATATAATTTTAAATTGCCTTTCCGTTAGTCTCTTAACGTGAATAATTGAGTTAAGTTCAGCGGAGAAAGCCTTAATATCATTCTTTTTCGCCATCAGTGTCCTTATTAAGCATTGCGTTTAAGTTACTAAAGAAAGAACCTTTAAGTTCTTGTTGTGCAGGACTAGCTTTACCTTCTAAATCCATCTCCTTAAGTTGATACTTCTGCATTGTCTGTGCTAATTTTAGAAGTTTCTCATTCGCAACACCCATCTGACCAAGGGCATTAGTAGATGCGGAAATTATCTTAGTGAATGCATCTACGTTTGGATTACCGCTATCGTCAAAGACTACCCTGTTACCTGCCAAATCCTGCATGGCAGTTTTGCAGTCCTCAAATAATTGATGTGCTGCGTCACGGTCAGACTTAGCATTTTCCTTAATCTCTTTGACCAGTCGGTTCATCTTTTGATCCGACCACATCTTGTTTTTTAGAATATAGTTTGTCATTGAATAACTCCTCTTCAAAGTAATCAGGATCATCTTCATCAAGTAAGTCCTCTTGATGATCAGGAAGGTCCCTATGAGTATTTAGTCTGCTGCGACTAACGGAATAAGTTTTCTGTTTCCTAAATGTCTTGCCCATGTTTATTTTTTAAGTTAGATAGGTAGGATCCTTTTAAGAATTTATTAGTGAACCAAAAATAGAAGGGCATTCCCCAATCTACGGGCTTTACCAAAAAATCCATGTGACTGGTATAAAGAATAAGGTTCACTAGGGATTCTAGTGTGGATACTAACCCATAACCAAGTAAACCGATCCTTTTAATTAAGTAATTCATCCCTTTTCAACCATTTTTTCCATGAACTCTTGAAAAGCTTGCTCCCTGGTGAGGCCAGAATCTCTTTGAGCTTTGGTCATCCTAAACCTCTTCCTAGTTTTTTTCTTGTAGTCTTCAATATCAATGAATGGAGCATTAACATCATTACTACTAGAAAGCTGTTTTCGAAGGGTTTCATCAATCAAGGAGGTCAATCTGTCTTCTAAACTTTTCATGATTATATAATAGTATGTATTACTCCGCCTTTAATAGGCTAATAATAGGATCCATACCATCTTCGTTAGCTTCAATGAGATCTTTGAGTGAAGGTGATTGAAACTTCTTCCCGGTAGCCTTAACGGTATACCAAGATCCACCTCGTTCGACCACACCATCACGCTCTAAGTGAGGCAGAAGTCCATAGTAAGGGTTAAGACCTTCGTTAAATATAAGCTCAAACTCACAGGTCTTGAAAGGTTCGATAAGCTTGTTCTTCTTGTTCTTAATCTTACCCCTAATTCCAGTAGGGCTTTCCTTGTCACCAATCATATCAGTCTTGGCAGTTTCAAGGTTAACTCCTAGATAGTAATCAAGAGCATTGCCTCCAGCAGCAGATGTCCTAGGGTCGCCATACATTACTCCTACCTTAGTTCTGATTTGATTTACCAGGATCAGAGCTACCTTTAGAGGGCGAAGAATAGGATTAATCTTACGTAAGGCTGCACCAATAGTCTTCGCACGAGTAGCACCCTGCATGTTATTACCTTCATAACCTTCAGCACTCATCTCAGCTTTAGAAGGGGATACAGCAAGGGAATCATAGAAGACAACAATAGGTGTGTCTGGATCGTCATCACGTATCCCTCTGATAAGCTTTTCAATAGTATCGAAGCAGTCCTCTACTGTAGGAGGTGCGGCGTAGAGCAACTTCTCAGGGTCGATGCCTAATGTTACAGCAAACTTGGGGCTGTACGCATTCTCAGAATCAATAATGATCGAGTAGTAATCTCTCTTTTGCGCTTCTCGCAAAATATGAGTCCCAAATACCGTCTTAGCCGTTGATGCTTGCCCAATAAATTGAGTGATCATACCAATAGGTATACCCCCATTATACCTACCCGACACAACCTTGTTCAATGCGTATGATCCAGTAGAAATCAAGTCGGGTGTAAGCTCTTGCTCAGAGAGCATAGAGGCGTTTTTAAGTTTAGCTAGGACATCCTTGTTCATACGGTATGATAGTGCTTACACTGCTAAAATAGTTTCTTTTTTCTTGAACCAATGAGGGGATGGACGCGACTTATCCCATTTCATAATGTGGCGTTTCTCCTCGCCCATGTAGTAGGCACGATAAGCATCGACCGAGTTGGTGCGCTTGTATATGTCTGGCATACACTGAGGCATTGGGGTGATACTGCCGCCTTTAATGTNCCTNGGATGGAAGTATAGGATGCGCTCCATCTTAGTCTGTGTCAAATGTGTCTTACCATATCGATGCGTNTACTCGTGGCACAAGGCCATAAAGTGTGCATATAGCCAATCGTAGTTGCCAGATGTCTCACGCGCCCACACTGTGGAGGGGTGATTCTTGTGCGTTACCTTGTAAATCCCGCCGATAGCGTCATCTTCGTCGAGCACATGATGTGCAGTAGAGAGTAACTGGGCAGTCTCAAGAATCATTTTGACTACGTGCTTATCGCACTGAGCTTGAGCGGAGTTAATCGGGCAACGTGATAAGTAGAAGATGTTCATGAGTTAGAGTATACCCCCCGTCTTGAATTTTACCAGCGTCTTCTTTAGATCATTCACTAAATAAATATACACCATGGCTATCAACCCCAATGATGCAGTAACTAGGGCTGATCTTAATCAACAACTAGAGATACACGCAAAAACTATTGAGCTTCAGGTCCTACTATCAAAGCAACAGGAAGAGATTCTTGATCAAATTGATACTTGCGTAGAAGATCACAAGAAAATCAAAAGAGTACTGGATATCCTAGAAAGGAGAACCTGGAAGCAGGGCTGGCTCTTTTGGGGTATGATATTCTCTCTTATTACCACAGCAACGACCGTAATTTCAAAGGCAAGCACATAATGACTGATACCCACAAGCAACTTCTCGATAGGATCGTCAACATACAGAATGACGAATGTCCGTCCGTCTCTTATGAAGACAGTGAGAGATACCGACAGTCACTTGAGGATGCTTCAGTATTGCTGGAGGATGAGATTAGGAAGTTAAAGAGTCGGGCAGTCTAGTTACCGTCATCTTCATAATCGTTGTTCAATTCACGAATTCCACCACCCTCTTTGAAGCCTTCAGGATATCTAGAATTTAGCTTTTCGACGTTTGCAACAGCAATGTCCTTTAAACTCATACCTAAGTTAGCAGCAGCCATAGCAACATAGTATAAAACGTCACCAAGCTCTTTCTTGGCATCCTCTGGATTCATAGGCTTACTATGGAATACATGTTTCTTGATTAGCTCGCAGTATTCCCCAGCTTCCCCAGCTATACCCAAAGCCCAGTTCAGGTTAGCTTCCTCCCAAGTAATGCTACTATTAGCAGTTCTTTCACAATTTTCTTGAAATGTATTAAAGTCCATCTTTTCTAACCTCCATATTTGATTCCCAAACTGACTTCAAAAGAATAGGGTTAACACCACCCTGTAACGCAAAGGAAACCATCGCGTTTAAATCCTTAGGCAAGCACTTACCTCCGAACCCTCTGTTATCCTTAAATACCGCTGTATGCATAGGATGAATTCTAGGATCTAGAAGCCATGCCTCACGCGCTGCGTTCCAGTCAATACCCATACCCTCACAAATTGAGTAAACTTCATTACAAAATGCAATCTTAGTGGCATAAAAACAGTTTTCCATATACTTAGCCATCTCTGCGGTCTTGGCAGTTGTCTGGTGATAAGTCTTCATGGGTCCTGTGATTGGTAAGTAATAGTCTATAGCCTCCGAGCAATCCTTAGAGTCTCCTCCAAAAGTAAAGAAAGGCGTATCCTTCACTTCAGTATGAAAACTATAAGGGGACCAATAGGTTGACTCACCACAGTATTCTGGAGCGAATACCATTCGTAACCCATATTTGCTTATTAGTTCATCTGTAATACCTACGGGAACTGTAGACTTAAGGATGGCAAGTGGAGTTTTTAGCCAACTCACAACCTCTTCTACAATGGATGTATCACAAGAGCCATCGTCACTCATGGGGGTGGGTACACAAATCACACCAAGATCACATTTGTTAATGTCTTCTTGAGTGTGTGAATTCTCTTCATTAGGATCGTAAATAAAGACATCGTAATGATCTTTGAAAAACTTTACCATGGCTTTACCCACGTACCCATGACCTATAATTGCTATTTTCTTATTCATTTTTCATCCAACGGCCCGAGTAGACAGACCTAACTTCCGATTCACAATCTTGGTGATTAACACCCTTACTGAGATTAGCGAGTTCTCTGGTGTCCATATAATACCTCAGAGCCTTGAGGTGCTCAGGGAGAATTGCAAATTTATTATCCCTCCCCGGAAGGTCGTGGTTAGTGGTAAAGTGCTTCTCAATAAATTCAACACCATACTCCAAGGAAGCCACCGCGACAAGGATATCCTCTACGTGATCGCTATACCCAAATTGCTTCACTCCCTTTTTCTCAAACCTGTTCTTAAGTTCAGCAATCCTGGGGAGATTAGCTTTATCTACCGGACAAGGGTAAGTTGACACACAGTGGAACAGAACCAGTTGACCTTCTTTGAATTTATCAACTACTACATCTAGTTCTTCAATGTCAGTAGCACCCGTAGACATAAAAACTTTATCGAAGGTTTTAGCACAAAAGTCTATCAACTTTTCATTTCTAGATTCCATGCTAGGTATCTTAATTGCTTGTGTTGAAACTTGAGCTAGTAGTTTAGCATCATTTACATTTGATGCAGAGGACATGAAGCCTACACCAATCTTTTTACAATAATTGTAAAGCTCCTTATGTTGCTCTAAAGTTAACTGAGCTTTTTCATATATCTGCCTTCTCCCATCCTTGTCCCATGGGCCGGGTTTTAGATTATCGACATTGAAAGTTTGAATTTTTGCACAATCCGCACCTGAGTCCATGGCAGCGTTTATCATTTCTTTTGCCAAGTCCATATCACCTAAGTGATTCCAACCAATTTCCGCTATTATCCTAATCATTTAATTTTTTATCATACTCCTTAATTTCATCGGTACTAGTCCTGTTTTCAGTATGCATCCTATACCTGTACAAGGGTATATCCAGGTGACCCATACAATATTTTTCTGTGAACCTTTTCATCAACTCATGTCCTTCTCGCATTCGCCAACTTTCACTATAATAGCCAACACTACAAAGAGATTCATAAGTAAACATCACACCACACGCTATTGGTTCTGTTACCGAACTATGGCGTCCTAAATTATTACCACAGTCATCTACTTTTTGGTAATCACAAGATACAGCTTGATCTCTTTTACCTACATCAAGATAACAACTTAACATGTATAAGAAGTGTTTGGAGACGTAATCATCGGAGTCCACCCTTACAAAGTATTGTCCCTTTGCAGTCTTTATGATTTTGTTGAGAGAGGCTGGTAGTCCAATATTAGCCTCATTGTTAATAAGCCTAATATTTATAGCATCGCTCACCTGATCACAAATATCCGACAGATTCTGTAGCGGATCATCATTGACAACGATAACTTCATACTTCTCTTTAGGCATTGTCTGGTTACATAGACTCCTTAAGCACCTATATAGCCACTCTTTTTGCCTATAACAACAGATTGCAACAGTAACTTTATACACGATCTAGAATCTCCTCCACTCTTTGCAGGTCTTGTTCAGTATGTACGTCCACATAATCAGTCAATATGCAGCTTTGATACATCCCCGGTCCACAAGTAAAAATTACATCCAACTCAAAAACTCTAATAGCACCATCTGTTTCCAAAGTATCCTTATTCATAGAGCAGCAATCTCTCACTTTACCGCCTGAAGTCACAACTTTCTCGATAGCTTTATCTATGTCTTCAGCTTTAATCTGAGGTGAGTTGGCCTGCAATAAACAAACATACTTTGGATTGTCCTTGTGGATATTCTCCAAAACGTGCAATAAAACATCTCGCTTTCCCGCACTGTCTAAAGTTAGATGTTTTGGCCTGTCAATAACAACTGCTCCTTTAGATTCTGATATTTGTTTAATAACTTCATCATCTGTAGACACATATACTTCATCTATATACTTAGAGTTAATAGCCTCATCTAAAGTCCAAGAAATTAGTGGCTTTCCTCTAAAATTACATTTATTCTTTTGAGGAAGTCGAGACGAGTTACCCTTAGCGGGTATTAAAGCAATTATATTATCCATAGTTACACTCTATATGATCTAGTATTCTTTTAGATGCACTACCCTTAGGTCCAAGATAATCTCTTGCATCTTTAGAATACAATACAGGCATTTCATTACAGTTTGCAGGCTTTACATTATAATTCTTAACCATACTCTGCACACCCATCATCGCCGCCTCTTTGATCATAGACGATCCTGTATTTACCACTCTATCACATATTGTCAGAAGCTCCATGGAGGTATGAGGATACCATGATTCGTCCGCAAAGTTGGTATACATTCTATGTTGAGGTCTAATAGGATCTTTTCCTCTAGTCTTTAATAACGGGATATATCCTTCTTTTTTTAACTCCTCACAAACTTTAAAAACATCAAATCTAGACATATCCCTAGCCCTAGGGTAAACAACTAAAGCATACTTACTATTAGGCGAGAGACCATATTTTTTATACACTTCATCAGGTTTAATATCTACATCATACTTTGGGCTTCCAAAGTAAAGATTCTTATCACTTATACAGTTAAAAAACTTAGAAAAATATTCTGAAGGAAGGACAACATGGTTTACATTATCAATGTACCCCTTATATAAGGTTGAAAAGTCATACATAGAAGTCAGCACATAGGAAACAGGAGAAGTTTCGTAACCTGTACCTTCTATGCAAACAGTAACGTCACCGGAAGTGCCATACCTAAAGCCATGACTCTGTATTAAATCATCACATACTCGTTTATGCTTAGGAGTACAAGGATTATTATACTTATCTCTACATCTTAAAGAAAATACAGGGTCATGACCTCTAGCCTTAGCCTCTTTTGCTACTGGGATAAAATATCTCCAGAATGTCATCTGATCAACCGGAAAGTGTATTCTCATTTCTCTAATCCCAATATATTAATTCTATATTTCTGGATTTCAATTCCTATCTGAACTTTCATTTTTCTCCACTAGTAGCCCATACTCGGGAAAATACAAATAATCAATATTTGTTCTTAGAAAACAATCAACGCTATGCTCAGGAGTTTCACAAATAGGCTCCCGGTCATTAAAGCTAGTGTTTAGCAGGATAGGGACTCCTGCCTTAGCGTGAAACTTACTAATCATATCATAGTAATTTTTATTCTGGTCTACGTTAACTGTTTGAACTCGTGCTGTTTTATTTACATGCTCTACCGCTGGGACAAGTCCAAGTTTATCCTTTTTGAAATCAAAAACAAAAGACATGTAAGGAGACGGGAAGCAATTATCAAACCAATCCGAAGCGTGCTCCTCCAAGACACTGGGTGCAAAAGGTCTGAAGGACTGTCTGTGCTTCACCTTCTCGTTGATGAGGTCTTTCATACCGTCACTAATGGGACTAGCCAGGATGCTTCTGTTGCCCAGAGCACGGCGACCAGATTCGCTTCTCCCCTGAAAAACAGCTACGATCTTGTTATCTACTAATAAATCCACGCAGCTATCAACGGAGACATCACTTACTACTGAAACTTTATCCTTAACATTGTCTAAAGCATCTTTAACGTCAGCCTCAGAGTATGTCTCACCAAGGTAAGGAGATTCAAAGTGATCTACGCGAGGGTTACCTAAGACATTGTGCCAGTAATGTTGACACGCACCAATAGTGTGCCCGCCATCGTAAGGGACAGGGGGGACAAAGAAATTATCAAATTTATCTCTATACTTAGAAACAACCTTACCAAGTGACACTGAATTTAAAGAAACGCCACCAGCGAAGCAAATATTCCTAGACTTAACATTTGCTCGCCCCAAATGATCTATCAATTCAAAGATTGATTCCTCTGTTACCTTTTGAAGAGCAGCCGCTAAATTGTACTTCTCTTGATCACTCTCCTCTGCTATGACTCGGTATTTGTTGAGGTAAGGGTGGTATACCTCCTCTTCAGGCGGCACGTACACACCCTTCTTTGCACCCGGTGGCGATGGACTCACAAGATGAAAGTCCTTCTGTACCATCTTGAGTACGTCCTCGTAATACTTATCTGGATCGCCTAGAGCAGCCATGGCCATTACCGTGCCAGCTTGGTGGCCCCTAGGATAACCTGCTGATAGCTTGAAAACGTACCTTGTTAGCCGTCCCCATAGACGACCTAAACTAAAGCTAGAATTGTCTACCGACAGGATTCTCGTGATGTTATTCCCTTCTGCATAGTATACGCATGTAGACTTCACACCGTCCTCTTCCTGACCCTCACTATCTAGAGTGATGATAAAAGAGTCTTTTAGATTTGACGAGTAAAATGCATGTGCTGCATGGCAAAAGTGGTGTGGGTAAAATGAAATTTCCTTACCCAGTTTACCCTTGAGATTGTTCTTAGGGTATACGGAAACCCAGTGATCAATGTCCTCAACGGTCAAGTTATTCTTGTCGAGATAGTGTTTCTTTAGATAATCAATGCTGTCTCCACCGCACTCTTTGATTCGAGTGTATCTCTCGAACTCAATATGCTCCTTTACCTTACCGTCTTCCATAACACAATACCCACCATCATGCCAATCATAGAGGCCCACAATTCTAGTTACCATATAAGTTTCCTACCTTTTCCTACACT
>JGI24003J15210_10001258_pt1 | contig 11063 bp, 6 predicted proteins | sample LinPmetageLP28_FD_15210 | JGI IMG/M metagenome (IMG submission 15210)
GGTATTAATAATGAACTTTATGAAAGGTATGACTCACAATACCCATATTTTATAAACAACCCTTATAGTGAAAGATTTTCCGGTGCTTATAATACTCTTAAACCTGATGGTAAAAACTTATCTGAAAATCCTAGATTAGTTGAAGGTAGAACAATTGAAATGCCATATGCATTTTATTCAAAAGAATTACAAGAATCTGAAGGATTATGGAGAGATAGAGATAATCAATATCAAGGAAGCTATGAGGGAACAAAAATTTATATAAAATCTGATTTACCAGGTAACCCATATATAAGATATAATGGTTATAATGACGGTGAAATATACTCTTTAGAACAAGAAAAAGGATCATACTCAACTACTATAGGTTTAAACAATGATGAATTATACTATTCTAGTCCATTTTTTAATACTAAAGAAAATTATGAGAGAAACGAGGAAGTGAAAAGCACTACCATTACAACATATGTAAATGAAGATGATGGTGGTTATGATCCTGATGATTTGTTTTTAAAGAGAATACCAAAAGTAACGTCATTTCAAATTAACGCACCTAATGTCCTAGGAGGGATACTTAACGGTAATTATGAATTAAACAGCTCAGAGGATGGTGTTGGGCCTGACAAAGAAAGTACTTGGGAAAGGCAAGATAATAGTTCATTTAGATTTAGACGTTTATATGATGCTGAAACTAAATCATTTTCTCATTCTTTAACGTATCAAGTAGGTGATGCATCTGTTTTAAATAGTGATAAACAAGGTTCTTTTGATTTAGAGATTCCCGATAATATCGGAATTGAAACTCCTGAAAACGCACCTCCTGGATACCCTAGTGCATTTTATGATTTTTCTGGTACTTATGTTTTTGATTCAGATACTGAAACATGGGTTAATGATACGATACCTACTCTTTATTTTTATAAATTTGTAACATCAGAAAATGGGCAAACTGTATTTACGTGGGCATTTGAAACTGGAGATTCAACTCTTCAAAATTATGCAATATCTAAAAATGCAAATGCATATCCTTGGGATTCAGATTGGTCTAGTTCAATTATGTTACAACATACATTTAATACATCTAACGTTATAAGTAGAATTTACACTACAGGGTCCGATCCAAATAACGCTGCTGGAAGTTTCTCTATGAATGAGGTACATTACTTAGCTAGTTCTAGTGAGTGGAGTGGTGGTGGAAGTGATGATACTATTGTTTATACATATCCTCGTGAAAATAGACCTTTTATTTATAATGATACAGTAGATCCTTTAGGACGTTGGGAAGGGGAAGAATATGAACTAAGTTTAACTGATGATCAGTTTTTACTACTATTTGAACCTGGTGGAGAGGATAATTATAATCCTTATTATAATAGTTTTTGGGATGCAAATAAGTTAGGAGTATATTCTTTACAAGAGACTGCATATGTCACTGGAGATTTAGCATATGACTCACAAACAGAAGGTTTATATTGGTCAGGATTAGGATACCCACCAAATAGATATTCATACCGTGATAGTATTACTACTAATACCTTTTTCGGTTTTGATGATAGAGCAAATAGATGGTATTTTACATACAGTGGTCCTAGTAATAAAATTTATGCAAAAAGTGAAGTAACTTATCCTTGGGAGAATACTGAATGGGAAGGGGGCTTGTGGAGCAATACCGATGGTCAAATAATTTTCAATAGTAATACAAGAGACATGTTTTTTAGAAGAAATGGTGAAAAATTTAAAGATTATTTCTTTAAAGAAAAGAATCAATCTTCCGGGTTATACCAGTGGCGTTTTGTTTACATAAATGAATCGTACTCTACAAAATTAGTTAGTACACCTAGTACGATTACAAAAAGTCTTAAGAAAATTGAATGTTCCAATACTAGAGATCATCCTTGGCAGAGTGATTGGGGTGAACCATTGAATAATGCAATTTTTGATACTTCTCAAACTACAACATCAACCGCAGCTCAAATAACTGTCACGGCTGCTGGTACAATTGAAGTTACTGGTCCTGTTGGAGGATATATAACAATCATAGGTGAAGGTTTGATAACTTTAAAATCTACATCTACTATACCTAACTTAAAGTTAGTTGATGAATATTACCCATGGGAAAGATTAGATAACTATGGTATAGGTTTACACCCTGGAGCGTTTACGTTTGCTAATAGTGATAAAAATCTAAAATTACAAGTTAAAGAGTATAGATACGTACCTAGAGAGGAATTAGGAAAATGGGTAAAATCAACTTACTATTGTAGTTATTTTAATACAGTTAAAGCTGGTAATTTTGATGAAGATGCTGTATATAATCCAGCAATAAACATTAGAAGTGATGCTGAATTTACTCAGAGAGGGTTTGGTCCTGAAGGTACTGGTTATAATAGAGCATATGCTAATACGACACCTACATTTGACTCTGTTAGATTTCGCCTTAATGCCATATCTTTTCCAGGCTATATAAATGATTTAGAAACTACTAATATTAACGGTAAGTTATTTTTTGAAGACAGTAATAGTAATGAAAATTTAAATAGTTTATATGTTGTTATATATAACCTTTTTGGTCTTAATCAGTATGAATTTATAATGGATACTGATATTAGAAATTATGTAAAAGGTTTAGGTAAACCTATTTACCGTAAAGTACAAAAAATTGGTGATAAAATGGGGTTTATAGGATCACTTAATCATCAAGTTGGTATATTTAAAGTAAAGGATAATTTAGAAAATCAAATACCGTTCAATAACATTAAATATAATAAAACAACTGGTGAATATTTAGATTAAATAATTTTATGAGTTGGAATCGTTCTTTAACAGTTTAGGCCCGTAGCGGGTGAATTCGGTGAAAATCCTAAGGATAATACCGAGCCAAGCTATCTAGGAATAGGTAGAAGGTGTAGAGACTAATAGCATACCACTAGATCAGTGATGAAGCTAACACGAGCGCCCGCCAATATATTATTGAAGATATAGTCCGAACTATACGGTAACGTATAGATGTAGTAATTAAAAAAGCTATGATAACACAATGCAGCGCGCAGCTGGGTCAGCATAAGTTAACTAATTAATTAAATATTTTTAATGGGGATTGAAAATGTTACATTTGATAAGTTATCTAAATTAAATCTTAATTCTGAAGATAGCAATTTTGAATTAAAAAAAGAAATGCTTCAAACATCGCAAGGGTTAACTGTGAATGAGTATGAAGTATTTAGTAATGTAAATGATTTCAAGTCTAAAAATTATACAGCTAATTTTTTAACTGATTTAGAAGATTTTAATAACTTTTTCGCACAAGAAGATAGTAAAAAAAATAATATACCTGATTTTACAACTACTTTAACTGTAAACGGTAAATCTAGTAGTTCTGCGGTAAACGATTTATTTTTTAACCCTTCAAGTTTAAAATTTGATAATGATAGTTTAAGTTTTGGAATTAATAGAAAAAATAAAAGTATATTTACTATAGATTTCATAGATAACGTTTCATGTAAAATAAAAACTACTGTAGGTATATATGAAAAATTTGCTATTATAGATGAAAGTACTAGAACAGTTTCTTTAAGTGTTGGAAGTGTTAAAAATGATAGTTTAAGTAGTAATGTTTTTAAATATAATTTTGATAAAGATAAACAGCTCATTCAATTTATAAAAGATGATTTTAAAGGTCAACTAAATGGTCAATCCTTAATATTAGCAGGTGTGGGTTTAGATGGAGCCAATAAACAACTATCAGCATGTAAACCAATTAATGTTGATGATGAAAGCTATTTTAAAACTGTACCTTATAAAGATAATTTACCTTTAGAATCTGTAAATAATTTAGTTTTTTATAACAATGATGGAAGTTACAATACTTCAAGTGAAAGTTTAAGTGATCAAAAAAATAATTTTTTAAGTTATTATCCTTTTGAAAAAAATAATTTTAAAAACGGGGATTATGAAAATACTATAAAATTATTCAATTTAAAAAATCATATTTCAAATGATAATAATTTTAACAGCTTGAACCCTGTTTTTTCAGGTCAATATCAAAGAAATTATACAAGTATATTAAATTCTAAATTTATAGAAAAGGAAGAAGAAAATTTACTTTTAAATTATATTTTCTATAATAAAGAATATAATTTTTTACCTGATAAATATACTAAATTTACTTTACCTGATTCTATATTTCCTTTTGAGGTTTTAAATATAAATGATAGTAACTTATCTAAAAACGGGGCATATGCTGCAAAATCTCCGTATTTTAGCGATAAAATTTTTAAATTACAAAGTGATATTTTTAATAATAATAAAATAGTAGAAATAGAAAATAAAGAGTTATTGCTTCAATCTTCAGGTGTAAATTATATATTATTACAAGATAATTTATCTAAATTAGTTCAAAATTTAGTAGAAGACCCTGTAGTTAATGATGGAAGTTACTTATGTTCATGGTTAAGTGGAAATGATTTTCAGGAAGGGGTTTGGTTTGATAGGTATTATAATCCAAAAGAAGTAACTTTTACCAATGCAAGTATAGGTAGTACGGATCAAATCTTTTCAAATACAGGATTAGCAAGAAAATATTTTGAATCTAATCAAATAGATGAATATTTTTATGATATTAAAAGCAATATGACTTTTACCCCTAAAACTACTTATTATTATCAAAGAGTGGGAAAAAATACTGTTAAAAATATAATAAACAAAAATAATAATAGAATTTTAAAAAATACATTTAATGTTAATCTTACAAGTAATGTAAACTTTAATCAAAAAAATATAGTTTTTAATCAAAGAGGTCATGATAAGTTTACACCGCAACAAGCTGAAAGAAGTTTTAGTATAACTTTTGATTTACAGGTACCTAATTTAAGTACACTTAACACTTACGGTATAGTTAATAATTTATATGAGGATGGATTTAATATTACTAATAACTTCTATTTAACTCCGTTTATTATAATACCAATGGATAATAAACTTTATTTCTTTAATACTGATCTTCAGATTGTAAAAATTAACACTTATAATGATATTAATATTATTAAAGATGTTATATTTTTAGAACAAAATAATAATATAATATTGATATGTGATAATAAAATTATTAAAACTAACATAGATGGAGTTATTTTAGATCAAAGATCAGATTTTTTAGCAGTTAATAACTTTTGTGGCAATCCTAATACAGGTAAAATGTCATATAGAAATAGAATAATACGTAATTATAATGAAGCTACTTTCTTAAAACATAATTTTAAATTAGCTTCAGATTCAACAGAATTAAATGGTTGTTGTTCATTAAATTTAAATAATCTTTCTATCAGCGGATCTTCAGACACATATTTAGCTTCAGCCAGTTCAGTAGTTGATACTTTAAGCGGTGTAAAAAAATTATCAGGTACTTTAGGAAAAAAATTAACTGATAATATTGGAGTTAGTCTTAAAAAAGTTAGCTACCCGGCTAATAAAAATAATAATTTAAAGGTATTTAATACTATAGTATTCGAAAATATTACAGATGGATCTACTGTTAGTAACCCTATTTCAACAAACAAGGATATATATTCAATTAATACTTATGATAGTAAATTATATGTGCAAGCTTTTGATAACTTAGGTAAAGGAACTATATCAAAATTTGATACCAATAGGCAGTTATTATCTACTTTTAGTTTAAATGTATCAGCAGCTTCCGGTTGTTATGTAGATTTTATAAATGAAAATGATAAAATAAAACTTGTATCTTTATCTAACGGGGTAGATAATACTTTAATAGTTGATAAAATAGATTTAGATAACGGTGAAATTAATTCAATAGTTACATCATTCAGTAGTAATCAATTAATACTCTCAGCAAGTGATATTTTTATGACTCCTTGCGGATTTGAAAACATATACGACAAATATAAAGATAAACAAGGAGATTTATATTTTAAATCAAGCTTTAAAACGTTCGATAGGGTAGGTTTAACTCAAGATGTTTGGAGTAGTAACACTATATCATATGATATTTCTGCTAGTCCAAAAAAATTATGGAGTACTACTTTTTCAGATGTTAAATCTAGAAACAATAATGAAAAATTTTTAAAACTTAATAATGTTAAATTTAATAATAAAATAACTTTAAATTTTTCATTAGATTCAGGTTCTATAGAAATTTATTTTAATAGTATGAAAATAGGCAATATTATTTACAAACCTAATTTTATTACAAATGAAAATTTCTTATTACCGTTTATATATTTTAATACACCAGTTTTTAATAATAAACCATTAGTTGAATTGAGTAAAAATAATGCTTATACAAACTCTGGTGGATCTATAAGCAATCTTAGAATATATAATGATAAGTTATCAGAAGATTTTATAAAATATTTACATCTCGATAATGAAAAATTTGATAATTTAAATTTTGATATAATGTGCGGAACAAGAAATAATATAGAAGAAATTGAAAATTTATACAATTTTAAAATACCTGGATTTAAAAATAACAATACTAAAATTTATATAAAAAATGCAGAATTAAGTAGAGATTCATCAAAAAGATTATCTGATTATTTAAATAGTACTTTAAGTAAAGTATTGCCATTTTATTCATCAAAAATTAACTTCAACTATGATATAAACCTATGAGTGATATAAAAAAAATAAAATTTACAAGCGGAAATGAATTTACACTTACAGGTGGTGAATATATTGGATATTATAATGTAAAAGGAGATAAAGCTTTTGTTGGTAGAGATTCAAATGAATTATTAGAATCATTAACTACACCAAGAGCATTGGTAAATCTTGGTAATAATTTTTTTGATAGATCAATTTACGATTTAGATATTAATTTAAGAAATAATTTAAAAGAATTATTATTTCAACCTAATGAAATAGTAAATAAAAATTCAATAAATTTTAAATTGACCCAACTATATGAAAACTTTTTAGATATTTTTAGAAATACATTAATATCATCTCCAGGAATTCCTGAAAATTTAACATCTGTAGGTTTTGTATCAGGTGAAGATCCTGGTGTAGGTTATAAAATTTTATTAGATACAAATCCTCTTAATACATCAGTTAATTATGCTCTTAGTACTGGAGGGTTGTTTAATTTTAATAATTATTTTAGACCAGAAGCTCCTATTCAGATAAATACTCTAAAAGGTAAAAGTGAATTAGATTATACTTTATTTTTATCTGTTAGTGGAGGTATATTTACATTTAAAGTACCTTTCAACCCTACTGGTGATAGTTTAGGTTTAAACACATTAACATTTGTTACTAGTACAGTAAAATTAGGCCCTTACGAAACAATTGAATTTAAAAATATAATATCTGTGCAAGATAATAATAATGATACTTTATTTTTAGCAGATTCTGGTGCACATTCTATTTATAAATTAAACGTATCTAATATAGTTAATGATGACCGGACAGGGTATAAAACACCAGAAATTAAAGAAATTTTAGGAGGGTTTGGTGATGATGATTTAAACTTTAAAGGTTTAAGAGATATATTATTTTTAAATAATCATATTTATACTTTAGATACAGTTAAAAGTGATTTAAAAAAATTCACTTCTAATTTTAAATTTCTTTTAAAATATAAAAATAACAAATTTTTTAAAAATGAAAATATAGTTAATATTTCAGGTGATAGTATTAATAATAAAATTTATATATTAACTGAAAATTATACAGTTAGAGTCATAGATGGTAATAATTTTACTGAATTAGATATATTTAAATTTAATAAAAATAATTTTCAAATAGGTGAAAAAGCAAAAAAATTATTTTTCTCAAAAAATAATTCTAATATATATTACCTTTTAACTAATTTTGGTGTATATAAATACTTAAAAAATAGAAAAAATATTTTAATAGCAAAATTTGATTTTTCTAATTTAGTTATTTCTTCTTTACCTCCTAATTTGCAAAGTAGCCCTACATGGGATACTGTAGCTACAAATTGGAATGCATATGGAGATTTAGGATCTGCAACTGAGTGGCAAGGAATACCAACTGGAGCACAAGCATTTTCTTTTCAAGATATGGATATTTTACCTAGTGATTTAGATATAGATAATATATGTGGTGTAGGTAATAATAAAATTACATTTTTTAAAGAATCAGATAATTTTTTAAGTTTCCTAAGTAATGAAAACCAACCATTTTATTCATTAAATGAAATTTTATTTAGTACTGAATATTTTAATAACTTAACTTTAAATACGTCATTATATAAATTACTTTATAATCATAAAATATTATCTTTAAATTTAAATAAAAAGATTGAAAGTGAATATGATTTTTATACTCAAAATTTGAAATTAAAACAAATACTTAACTTTAGTTCTCTTAGAGATGATGAAATAGGCAATTTATATAATTTTTATGCAGGCTTGAATGAAGTCGTTTCAGTAAACATTTTTAATAGAATAATAGAATCAATTTATAATTATCAAGATAAAATAATTAACAGTATACAAACTGAAATAAATAATACCCCAATACCTGCCTTGTCTACTATAACTTTTTAAATAAATATTATTATGGCATTAACATCATTAGCAGGGAATCAAATTTGTAATACATTTGAAGGTGTTTTGAAAACATGTGATAGTGATCAAATATGTAGTGACGGGACATTAAAACAAATCTCAGATGGTTGTGGAAGAGGTACAGCTTTAAATTTATCAAATAATTCATTATGTATTAACGGTACATCTACTTTAGCAGGTAATGTTACAGTAGGTAGTGGTAAAGTAAATATTACATCATCATCAGGGGCTACTTCAGTTTGTGGTTTAGCTACTCTTGCTAGTTTATGTGTAGCTGGTATTGCTACAGTTACAGGTGAAATTAGAGGATGCGCAGATATAACTGCTTTTCATAGTTCTGATTGCAGATTAAAAGAAAATTTACAACCTATCAATTCTAATAATATAATAAAAGGACTTACAGGCTACTCATTTGACTGGAATGAAAATAGTGACAAGACAGGTAAATCGTATGGTGTTATAGCTCAAGATGTTGAGAAAGTTATGCCAGAACTTATTCAAAATAGATTAGATGGATATAAAGCTGTTGATTATGTAAAATTGATTCCAGTTTTAATTGAAGAGGTAAAACGGTTAAGCAATGAGGTTCAAGAACTTAAACAACAAATAAATAATTAATATGGGACAATCATTAGACGGACTTAACATTCAAGATACATTTTTAGGTTTACTTAAAACTAACGGGTGTAATACTGAATTAAATTCATCACAAACTATTATTACAGATGGTGATGGTAACAATTCTTCTTTATCTATAGCCACAGCATCTAATGGTGTTGTTGTTACCGGTAACATCACTACTGATTCTGGGGTATGCGCTCAAGGTGGTATTTGTTCTGGTAACAATATTATCAACACTTCATCAGGAGGTACAATAACTATAGGAAGTTCTAATGTTACTATACCACCTAACGTAACATTAAACAGTGAAAACGGAGCAATAGCAACAACAAACGGTGTTAATAAAATATGTGTATCTCAATCAGGTACTAATAGTGTAACTTTAGTAGGTACATCATGTATTACAGGTGACTTAAAAGTCGGTGGTGATGTGGTTGCTTTTTGTTCTTCTGATAAAAGGTTAAAAGATAATATTAAACCTTTAGATAGTAATAATATTAATTGTATTAATAGTTATGAATTCGATTGGAATGAAAAAAGCATTAATACCGGTAAAGGGGTAGGTTTTATAGCTCAAGAAGTGCAAGAAATTTTGCCTAATTTAGTTAAAGAAAGGTCTGATGGATATTTAGCAATTGACTATGTTTCTTTTATTCCTCTTCTTTTAAATGAAATAAAAGATCTTAAACAGAGAATAGAAGATCTTGAAAATAATTAAGTTGACGCTTTTCCAGAGTAAGTAAAGTCTTTAACTGTAATTCCATCGTTACCACTATAAGATATTCCTAATCTTAAACCGTTAGAATAAACGTTATTATGTTCTAACCCTTCAATATCATTATTAGCTTCTGCTTCAAAAATTCTATTGTACACGTTATTAATACTTACATCAAGAGAAAACAGATTTAAATTATTTCTGAATCCAAACCTGTAGCTATCAATAGTACTTGATAACGTAGGTATATCTCCTGAAGAAAGAAAATCATATTGAAAAGAACTTGAACTTAATCTACAAGTAACTGAATCATTCTTTTGAATAGTAACTCCATTAGTTATAGTATTACCAGATGGATCAAGAAAAAAGTTCTTTAATGCAAATCCGCCTGTATAGTCAGTAGATATCGTAGCAATATGACCTGAAATACTTTTTTGATTAGTACCTGACATGCTTAATAAACCTAAACCTATTCCTGAACTTGGTTGATTTGACCTATTAATATCTAATCTGTGATTTTTTGATGTAACGTTATCATCAGAACTTAATGGGTTTAAAAATAAGCTTACAGCTAATCCGGTACCGAATACAAATTCTTTTTCTATAACTAAAGGAAGACCTTCAACAGTTAGTATATCAAAATCCCTTTCAGTAGTTAAAACTAATTCTCCCAACTTAAATGATATATAAATATCATCATCTGGGTAGAAAACTTGATCTAATAATAATCTACTGCAATGGGTATCGTCATCCCTACTATTTATGGCCATATTTATATTTATTATCTTTTTCTAATCTTCAAATTATTTGATTTCTATTTAAAATGTTATATAATATATATATATAATGACTGAATATAAACTAATAGCAGAGAAGCTGAGATCAGAAGTTAGAATCAATAGATATAAAGGTACAATTGATGATATATTGTCTTTTGTTGAAACTAATTTACTTTATGAGAGCTTTGTAAAAACTTACAATAACTTGCTATCTAGCAATTTTCATTATTACGACGCTTTAGTTAATACCTATGAAATATTAAAGAGAGAAGTTGATAAAAGATAATTTTTTGATAAAATATATATATGTCTGATAATTACGTTATTTTTAACCCTGAAGGTGGTTTAGGTAAAATTATAGCTTCAACTGCTATATTAAAGTATATAGAA
>JGI24003J15210_10001260_pt1 | contig 11058 bp, 20 predicted proteins | sample LinPmetageLP28_FD_15210 | JGI IMG/M metagenome (IMG submission 15210)
TGGTCATGTGAGTGATTTGCATGAATGTATAAAAGATCACGAACCAAAGAAACCTGGTATGTTTGAAAAAATAGGTTTTGCTAAGAATGAAACTAGCGAAGCATTTGATCAAATTATTGCTAAAAGAAAAATAGATGAAATGGAAAAAGAAATACGTCATATGTTCACATGGGGAGAGCTTCACCATCTTGGACTTGATGGGTATAAAGATTTTATTAAAAGAAGACGTAAAATAAAAGCCGATCGCGAGAAGATGATTTATGAACAATTGAGAAGAAAAAAGAAATTTCTAAATATAGTTAAACAAACAATTATTGGTGTATCAGCATTGGGGTTAGGAACTTTATTGATGTGGGAAATGATTGATTTCATTATGAGTGCACCAGCATTTCAAACCAAGGAATAATTAATGGCTGCTAAAAAACTACAACCAGGTTCAGTATTAGATAAGTATGATGTTGATGATGATGGAGAAATAACTGATAATGAAATTAATGATATAAAAACTATTGAAGATATAGAGCGAACAAATAGAAGACAAAAGCATCAAAGAATGATGGCATGGTATTCACTAATTGGAATGATAAGTTATCCAGCATGTATTATGTTTTGTGAATTTGTAGGTTTAAATAAGTCTGCTGATTTACTTGCAACAATGGCGCCAACATACTTTATAGCAGCAGCAGGTGTTGCTGGTGCATTTATGGGTGTTACCGCTTGGATGAGTAAAAAATAAATGATAGATGTGGATTTACCCCCAATACGAAGGTTTAGAGTTGTAGATAAGGATGATAATATATTATTAATTACAAGTGGAATTATAACAGCCTCATTCTACCAGCACCAATATAACAAAATAGATCCTCCAAGGGGATACAGGATTAATGATACATGTATTTCTGGTAAGGATCTGTTCGTACAAGAAAAAGGATAATAAAATGGAAGGTTATATAATATTAATATTAACAGCTACATTATTTTGTGGTGGTTATCATATAAGTGAAAAAGCAATCAATACTTTAATAAAAATTAAAGAAAGAAAAGGTATATGATATTATGGGAATATTTGAAAAAACTATACTTTATGTGTGTGCAGTACTAATAACATTAGTAGCTGGATTGTTAATGGTTCAGCCATTACATGCTTCATTAAAATTGTTAAAGCCAAATATATTTGATTGTGTATTACAATCGGCAGATGAAAATAATATTGAACAATTTATGAATGATGAACCTCGAACGCTCACTTGTACGTACAAATGCAAAGATGCAAAAGGTGAATGGAGATGGGCAGAACAACAATCAAATAAAGATGGTTGCAAATTTAATAAAACTTTATACAAAACTGAATTGATTGATGAATGAAATATTATGGGCTTTGGCTGTAGTGTATGTTATTAATAAACCAATAGAGTATGTTAATATGTATAACACAAGAGAGCAATGTGAACACATTGCAAATAATTATGAAAGGGCTGCTTGCTATCCAGTTAATGTAAAAAACAGGGAAGATGTGATTGAGCAGATAAATGCAATTAATATAATGGTGATAAAAGATGGCATTCAGAAAAAAGATAGTAGTAATTACAGATGATTGTTCGTTAAATGTTAACAACGAAATAATAGAGATACTTCATCCCAAAGCACAAATATATAATGACAGATCTCCAACATATAATTGGAGAATGATCAAACTACCATTTTGTAAAGAGAGATTAATTAATCCTTGGATTTACAAAGCCTTGATAATATCTTATGGTTTTTTGGAATTTAGAATACATGTGTTTGGAGATGGACACTTTGTAAGATATGCAAGAAGGATACTTGATAAAAACAAGTACCCTTACTTACATTTTCCTATCTAACAGTAGTTGTTATTGTAACATATTGACCTGGATCATGGTCCATTTCAGTTGTATACAATTGACCATTATGTCTATAGGTTACCTTATATCCTTGTATAACTCTTTGAAGCTGGTTTGTATAAGTGTAATCACAATGATTTCTAGTAGTATGCCCAGGAGCAGTATTATATCGTGTACCAGCTCTAGCACCCATAACAGCACCAATAGCAGTACCAATTCTTCTCTGTGAATCAGTCTTACCTACCATACTACCTAAAAGAGCACCAACAATAGCACCGCCTGTCGTACCTCTCATACCATCATTATAACCAGTAACTACTGGTCTGCAGTAATCTTGTTTTACCATTCTAGCTTCGTTAATCTCAATAGGATAAACTTCCATAACAGGTACTGTCATAGACCTTGCATGAGCATCTGATGTAAAAACATAAGCTGCTACAACAAGTACATAAATGAATATTATTTTATTAAGAACTTTCATAATTCCTCCAATGTTTAATTAATTATAACACATTGATAGTTACTAATCAACTAGTGTAACTTTGTTCTAACTTTGAAATAAATTTATATGCTTTTTCTTCACTATAAAACATTTTAAAATAACTTTTTCTAGTTATTTCATGCCTGAGGAATACTAATATTTGTTCATCAAAGGAGCTGGCTTGTATAAACCAAGCTCCTTTAACCAGTTTAACACTCATTGTCCAAATTTTCAGTCTTTGTCTTCGGTAAGTAATTGTTTATTACTTACTTCTTCTTTAGACTGTTCCTTATCTTTAATGTCTATCTTTTTTGGTTTTTTATATTCTGGAATTATTTGCTCTAATGCAACACGGAGCATTCCATTTAACATTTCGGCACCTTTGATCTCTATATGATCATCTAATGCAAATGTTCGCTTGAAAGTTCTGTTAGCAATTCCCTTGAAAATAAAATCTTCCGGATTATCTTCTTTTGTGAGACCAGATATGTGAAGAACATTTTCTTCTAATGTGATTTCAATGTCTTGCTTGGCAAAGCCAGCGACAGCAAGTTCAATAACATATTTGTTATCTTCAACTTTTTTGATGTTGTATGGAGGGTAATTAGGTATGTGTTTTGTTACTTGTTCATGTGTTCTATGAAGTTTTTCATATACATCATCAAACCCAATAAAACTTTTGTGAAAGTCTTTGAATACTTCTGGAAATAAATTCGCGTTCATATAATTCTCCTTAGTTAAGCGAGTTTAAAATAACTACCCATATGGCGTAGTTAACTATCTCTTCTTCCCAATGTTGTACTTCGATTGCAATGTCCATTCATCCTTCTCTTTAAAAGATAAAACTTTTATCTGCGACAAAGGAGTAATTCTAAATGGTTCATCTTCTGCTAATTCAATTATTTTAACCAATCCCCAATCAGACAACAACTTGGCAATGGTATTCCTTCTTTCAATATCATTATCTGTCAAATCTGCTTGTTTCCCATCAAGGGCAAACAATTCTTTAAAATGTACAATAAAATATCGTCCTTGCTTATGAAGGATATGGCAACTCTGATATAATATTTTATCTTTACTAGATGCAACACCAATTCTAGAAAGTGTTTCCCTTATTTTAAGAAAATCATCAGCTTCATCCAATGATACTTCTAAAGGAAAATATCCTTCTATATTAATGTTGAAAAATTCATGCGCCATTTACTCCACCCTTTTTTAATTTTTCTTTCATGGATTTCAAATCGTCTGAACTGACAATAGATAATACTTGACGTGCTTTCTCGGTATTGTATCCATAATAATCTTTTATTATTTCTATTGACTCAATTTTTTCTGGTTTGATCCATTTATTAAATCTTTTTTTCTTTCTGACAATATTTATAAGAAAATTATATTGAAGTGACTTTGCAAGATGAGGACGAGAGTTCATCTCATTCGCCATAATACAGGTGTCAGGTGAAAATGATAATGCTTTATTAACAACATAAGGGTTATATTGTGATTCAGACCATTCGTCTACAATTAAGTTATCTTTTGTATGGTTAATTGAATTTACGTATTGAAATGGTGATATCGAGGGTTGTTTATACTTTTCTGTCATTTATTGTCACACTCGCCATTAGTTCGGTTAAACATGCTACAAGATTAATCTCTTGATCGCTAACGAAAGCAGATTTGTACTGATAATCTGCAACAGTCAAAACCAGTTGAGGAACTTGATTAGTTAAAGGCATAAGTGTATCAAACACAAATCTAAACAAATGTTGTGGATCATTATCTAAATTATTAACAACCCATAATCTCATTCTCTTCCAATCCTTATCGACAATTGATTCGATAAGTTCCGTTGCATTCATATCTGAAACTGATGTTAGTATTCCTTCATCAATTACTCCAGATTGTGCATATCTTTGTAGTTCGTTAAGAGTTCTCCTGTAATCAGGAAAATGTTTTTCAACAACTTTAGCAACAACCTTATCTACAAACTTAACATTCTCATTATTTAATATTTTTAATATATGTTCAAAGAAAGATGCAGCTATTTTAGGTTTCTCTTGTTTTGGTATTTTAAAATCAACAACACTACATCTACTATGTAAAGGTTGAATTATTCTGTTCTTATAATTACATGTGAATATGAATCTACAGTTACTTGAATACTCTTCAATAAACCCACGAAGAGCTGGTTGAGTAGAATTAGGATTCAAATAATCAGCTTCATCTAGTATAACAATCTTAGTATTACCTGTAAATGAGACAGTAGATGCAAACTGCTTTATTTTCGTCCTTAGAACGTCTATACCAGACTCCTCTGAACCATTTATAACAATATAGTCGGTATTTAACTCCTCGCATAGAGCACGTGCTACGGTTGTTTTACCCGTACCAGCAGATCCAGATAAGAGCATGTTTTGTATCTCTTTTTTCTTTAAGATACCTTTAAAGTATCTCCTTAGATCAACTGATAGGACACAACTATCGATAGTTCTTGGTCGATACTTTTCGACCCATAGATATTCTTCGCTCATGCTACCGACCCTGGCTCAGCTGCAATCCAATATTTTAAATCTTTTGATTCATTATCTAATCTAAGAAATCTACCTTTTTCATTAGGACCTTTAGCAACAGATACTGTATATGCTTCAGGAATTACTTTAAGATTTTCTACAGCAATAAAGACATCAAATGGCTCAAAACTTGTTCCAATTGGTTTCTTAAAAGTATTAGATGATTCATTCTTTCTATCACTAACAATTATATTAACTTCACTATCTTTACATGTGAATGATATAGTTGGTGCACTAGTTATTGCAGCTGCCTTCATTAATGTTTGAATATCTTCAGCTGTTAGTTTAAATTCATAAACAACATGTGTCTCTATTCCCTTCACACCACCAACTACAAGTTCTGGATTGGAATAAAAGTATTCAAATGTACCAGCTGAACTGGTTATGATTAAACTATTATCTCCAAAAGATACTTCTTGATCATTCATAAGAGTCAGTAATGCTAGTAATGAATTTAAATCATATATAGCAAAGTTGTTTGGAATTTCTTCAGAGATTGTTGCCATTGCAACTATGTTCTTAGCACTCGACATTGTAGATATAGTCGAACCAGGCTTGAACACCATGTTTGTATTGATAGACGCAAAGTTCTTCAATACGGATAAAGTCTCACCACTTATTTTCATAACTACCTCATAATAAAATATTAATTATATAATACTTCTAACTATCTTTCCATGGTAACTCTCCATTATACTTATGTAGCATTGCTTTATTACCATCTAGGAAAAATTTAGCTTGTACTGAATCATTTCTGTTACCAACTCTATAATTCAGACTATATTCTTTTGATGTATTGTAACTATACTTTTTTTGTAAAAGTATTTGCATTATCAATCTATCAACTTCTGGCTGCTCTTGTGGATGTCTTGCTCTTCTATACCAAGCAGGAGATATCTGAATTGCTAATGCTTTTGGTAAAAAATAGGAACCAACATCAACAAAGTATTCTTCTGATGCACTTGTGCTCAAACAAGTTGGCCACATTCCTAAACTCTCACAATCATCATTGCATATAAACTTACCTTCTTGATCTACAATTTTTCGAAATGAAAAAGACCAATCAGTATCCTGTGCTGTTTTGATTAATGATTCAACGTGATTAGGTTCAATCCAATTATCTTCATCTAAGTATATAAAATAATCTGCATCTATCAAATAAGGTACTGCACCATATATCCTGTGACCATTATAATTACTGTGACCTGTATTCTGAGGAAGATAAATTACTTTACCTTTACTACTATTAACTGCTGCCAACATATCTTGTGTCTTTGGTATGTAATCTGGACCATCTACAACAATAATATGCTCCATGTTTTCATATGTTTGTTTTGCAACTGAATCTAAACACTTAGCTAAATGTTTTGTTCCAATCGTGGGTGTAATTACTGCGACTCTATAACCTTTCATTATACATTTCTTTCATTTCGTTAATAGTTTTTTCTAAACCCGATCTTAAGTTATACTTTGGTTCAAATCCAGTTAACTCTCTCAATTTAGTTATGTCAGCTACAAATTGTAAGTGACCAGTATGTTGACCACTACCTCTTTCAATTTCTATACCTGTTAGATCTTCTAATGTTTTAACTATATCTTCTACTGAATGCATTACACCAGAAGCAACATTTACAGGACCTGTATAATCTGTGTCCAATAAACTAACTATTGCATCTGATGCGTCTTCAGTAAATATAAAATCTCTTTGTGGCTTATTAGTTTTTACTTTAGCTTTCTTTTCAAAAAGTACTCCTTCAACTAATTCATTAACCAAGTCAGGACGTCCAAGTACAGTTGTTGGACCATAAATGTTTGTTAGTCTAACAACTATATTTGGTACTTCCTGGTGGAACCTAGCCACTTCTTCTCCAAGATATTTACTAAAGATATAATCGTTCTGAAGGGGTCTGAGAGGTGTATGTTCTTTGACAGGTAATGTCATAACATCTCTGTCATATAAAAGGATTGAACTAAAACTGATTACTTTTTTAATCTGTCTAGTTCTTAGATATGACATAACTTTTTTCAAAGGTATAACATTTTTTTCAATAGCTTCAACATTTAATGGTCTTTGTTCATTGAGAACAGTATGATTAGAACTACCAATCATCATGATAACACTATCAAAATCTAACTTATCTAATACTTCTGGTAACTCATCTAATGAAGGACAAAATGTATGTACCAAAGGACTGGTCATAGGTGGCGTAGTTCTACCAACAGATTGTATGCTAGGATACTTCTTTAAAATTTGTGGACCTAAGAATCCACTACTACCTAATAATATTGTTTTCATTGTTTATTTTCAAAATAATCACTATATGTTTTAGCAACATGCTGGTTATTTCTATCAAATATCTGACGAATGTTAGAGTTAACTTTTGTTTGTGGTTTTTCTCTTGTAGAACCCCAATCAACATCACTTTGATATTTTAAAGCAAATATACCATTTCTATAACCAGCAATATTCATTCTTATACTCATATCATGGCAATCAAACCCACATGGTGCTAAATCTTCGTTATAAAATCCAACTTCTTTATACCTTTTCCACAACACACAAGTAGGACTTCTAATAACTGCTTCTGTATGGGCAAAGGTACCTCTTTTAATTTGAGTAAGTTTTGGTCCAATCTTTGCTGTAGACCAATGACCAAACTCTGACTCAACAAAATTACTCTCTATTAGTTTACCACCATAACTATGTAAATTGCAACCTAATCTCCAAGTTATATAACCAAGGTCAGTTTGTTGGTAAAATAAGTCTAAAAACTTAAGGTCAAAATTAGGCTCTTGGATAACACAATCATCTTGAACAGTAAATACTAAATCATCATCATTAGGATGAAAATTATCTAGTATGTATTCTAATCCTAAGTTTAATGATTTTATCTCATGTATATCAGGAGCAAACAACATAATAACATTATCATTAAGATTATGCTTATTTGTATATTCATGTAAAATGATTTCAGTTTTATCTACACAACCATCAACAATAAATATTATTTTATAATTTAATTCATTACTTAAATTTGCTGCAATACCATCAAAAACTTGCTCAATTAATGATTCTTTATTGTGAGTAGGTATAATCAAGAAACAATTTCTCATTACGAAGTAGTCCTTTATCAAATTTATATTTCTCATGTACTTCAGTTGGTTGAAATTCAGCACATTCTAACAAAGTTGGTGGATAAAGAGGCATATCATTTTCATCATACCCATTACCACAAAAAGAATATCTATTCATTAAGTTAGAACGTGATGATCCAAACCAACCATAAGTCATATCGTGAACTAATGCATCTTCTTCTACAACTGGCCAAACATGATCTCTTAAATATACCTGATCATTAGTGTAGTAAAATGGTTTGTTTATAAACTCACTCATCTTACTATTAAGATCATCAGAAAGTTTTCCTTTGTACCCAAATGCACAAGCTATAACTGGATATTCAAAATGTGATTGATGATCTCTAAATGTATGAAACTTGCTTTTTGTATGATCTATCCACTGATATACTGCCATGCTTTCTCTTTTGGTTATTCTACCATCTGAATCTCTAACAATTACTATATTATCATTAGATTCAAATAAAGGTTCGAATCTCCAAAACACGCCATTATCACCCGTCCTTTGTTCGAATTGAATATCTTTATCAGATAATATATTTCGAAACTTGTTTATATTATCCGTATATATTCTTATTTTAAAATCAGGATAAAACTCTTTAGCTAATTCAACCTGTCTGTTAGCTCCTATAATGTATCTTGGATTATCACCCCACACACTCATAGCCAATATTTTGTTTACCATATAAAATTCTTCTTATAATATTCTACAATTATTTTTAACTCTTGATCAAAATCTGCCAATGGTAACCAATCTATATTCTTTAGTTTTTTATCATCAACAGAATATCTTACATCTTGACCAAGCCTCTTATCAGAACCATCAATGTAATCAGAAATGTTATCTGTAGGTGTATCAAAAAATCCAATTATTTTTTTAGCTACAGTAATATTTTGATATTCACAGTTGCCTGATATATTATATATTTCATTTACATTTTTGGANTCAATAATAGTCATAACTGCCGATACTGTATCGCTAACATGAAGCCATGTTCTCCATGGTAATCCTTTATCATGTAAGATAATTTTTCTTCCAAGATTTAAATACTTTACTGCTTTAGGAATTAGTTTTTCTACATATTGACCAACACCATAATTGTTAGTTGGTCTAACTATTATATAAGGTATATTAAATGTTCTTGCCCAAGCTAATATTAACATATCAGCAGCAGCTTTTGTAGCTGAATATGGATTACTTGGTTTCAATAAAGTAGATTCATCAAATGCACCTTTAGTAATATCACCATATACTTCATCAGTGCTAAAATGTAAAAGTATTGGCTTTTGTTTCTTTTCTTGTATTAGTTGTAATAATTTATGAACACCATTTATATTACTTTTTAGAAACGTATCACTCGAAACTATACTATTATCGACATGAGTTTCAGCAGCTGTGTTAATAACATAATCACAATCAGCTAAACGATCTAAATCGTTAATATCTTTTTTTAAATATTTAAACTTTGAATAGTTCTGAAGTTCAGGTAAGAATTGTTTATTAGAAGCATATGTTTCTTTGTCAATTCCATAAACATACCAATTATTTTTTAAACATTTTTTTGTTATATGATAACCTATAAATCCAAGACAGCCTGTTACATAAACTGCTTTAGACATAATTCTTTAATCCTTCCCATAAGCCTTCAAATTCAATAGGCAATAAAGCTAATTTAGAACCATCTCCTATGTAATTATATTCACACATGTTTTGAACTCTATAGTTATATCTTTCAATATTATTAACTTTGAAAAAATACTCAACTATAATTTGTAAGCTATACTTAGTATTATATACACAGTTTATATCTTTATGTAAAGCATACGATCCAGCATACGTGAGAGATCCATAATTTTCAATATAAAATCTCACTATAGATGTAAAATCTTTTGCACTTATATAATCAAACTTAATGTTACTTAAAGCATTCACTTCTTTGTTTACAAACTTTTTAAATAATCTATGATCTGGTTCAGTACGATCAAAACAACCAAATACTCTTAAAGTAGTAAAGTTATCTTTTTCTAAACACAGTCTAGCAATTACATTTTTTGTAAATGAATAATCGTCTTCTTCATATCCCAGTAATCAGTTATATCTTCTTCTTTACGAGGTCTATCTGATACCATAAGTTCAGCACCAGAACCTACATTTATATAATGTTCAAAAAGATTACTGTTATTATAAAAATTAAGAAACAAATCTAAATTATGTTTAATATCTGTAGGTCTAACTGAACTACCATGAAAAGCACAATTAACAACTGTATGGATATTATTAGTTTCTAAAAACTCTTTAACTTCTTTGCACGAACTAATCTTATGGTTTTTCTTGAAACAGGAATAATGTTATATGTGGATTTAGGTTGCAAGTTTAAATTCTTTACAAGGTATGAACCAATAAATCCACTAGCACCTATTATAGCTACATTTTTCATATATCAACTATCATTTCATTTTTAAGTTCTTCATCAGATAAGAATGGAGTCATATCATGTAATCCTGCTTGCTTACCATTCTTTAACGCTTGTGAAGGAAGTATCTCTTGATTATCTAAGCATATGCAATTAATTAAAACGGGACCTTCTATAGCTAATATCTCTTGCATAATATTTAAATTATTACTTTTAACACAATAATATTGAATAGAAAATGAATCTGCTAACTTAGCGTAGTCTGGAAATTCCAAACCTGTCTTATCACTTGTACCATACACTCTATTTTCAAAATACTTTTGTTGTGTGTTCTTGATACTCAAATATCCTCTATTGTTTAACATTATTATTTTAATATTTAAACAATGGTGACGAATGACAGATAGCTCTTGAAGATTACTCATAAAACTTCCATCACCTGTAATAGCAATAACATTTTTATTACTTGCCATAGCCACACCAATACTAGCTGGAACTGCCCAACCCATATCAGCTTGTGCAGGACTAAAAATTAGTCTTTGATCATATTTTGGATTCAATGCAACAGGTCCAGCATAACTTATACTACCAGCATC
>JGI24003J15210_10001266_pt1 | contig 11038 bp, 16 predicted proteins | sample LinPmetageLP28_FD_15210 | JGI IMG/M metagenome (IMG submission 15210)
CCCGCCAACAGGGTCACTAACTTTTTTTTATTTATTATACTTAGAAAGGTATATAAAATGGCTCTTAATCACGAAATGAACTTTGATATCCAAGTAAACCCTAGAGGACATGGTTTCAAGTTCGAATCAATCAAAGCAAGTAAGAAAAACCCAAAGACTGTTACATTGTTCTTTTCACAAAGTAACCCAGACCCTTCATTGTCTTATGCACCACTTACATTCTCTTACACTAATAGTTATCCCGGACTCACCATGCACAAACGAGTATGGAATAGTCAGAAAGATGCATTCAGATGTTTACTTGATGCAATCACTGATTGCGGAGACAAAGGTATTGACACTTGGATGGCATATACAAGAGACGAACTTGTAGAAAAACTATCTGACTATGAAGGTCTTCACATCACTACATCAAATGAACCTGTAGATAACAATGGCTATATCAACTTTGATATCCCTATGTATAGTGTCAACGATGAAGTAGAAGACCTCATGGATACACGACGAGAAATCTTCTCAGCTTTTTCATCTATCGATGAAGATGTACAAAAGATTATCTCAAGAGAAGAAGTGTACATACGGAATACTGCACCTGAAACTGCAACTTCACCAGTATTCGCTAAAGAAGGCGATGAAATCAGCTTCTGATTAACTAGCAGGCAACGTCAATAAGTCCTGCGTTTCCCCCCACAAAGGTACAAGGATGACCTTAATACGATTATCTGACATTCGGGAACAGGATGTTCGTCCCGAATCAGGCATGTCTAATGTTCCATGGACTTATGACTATGGATTCCAAAAAGTAAATGAACCACTTGACGATCAGGATGACATACTAGATGAAATCTACTTCTTCAAATCAAACACAGAATCAGAAGCAATCCTCGATGGCCTCAGCCCAGACGCTGACGGAACTTTTACAACTAATGTTCTCATCAAGCGAGAAGGTAAACCAATTACTGCAGTCGCAACAAGAGAACTCCTCATCGAAAAAGCAAACGAGTTACTCCGTGCAGCATCTATCAGAATTACATTCCAAGTGCAGAGGGAATTTATCCAAGAGCGAAGTGTCGAATATCATTATGAATTCAATCGAAACGCCAAACCCACACGAGGACTAGACATTGACGGCATTGCACATCCACTCACACAGATATTAGATCTTCGAGGTCCATCTGTAATTGGTAAGATGGAGTGGGTAAACAATGCTAGTAAAGTTTGAAGTAATCAGATCAAACAATCGTATCTTACAAATTAAGACTGATGATTCTCAATTGCCAGAGATAGGTTCAATACCTGTATTCATCAAAGATAAATTAGAGATCAGTAAATATCACATGCCGTTAGATATTTCCCTGTATCACTACCAATCGTTAATTAATCAGAGAAACAAAACAACATAAATAGGAAGCCCTGCTTGAGAAAGCAGGGCAACCATTGCATGTCCCGTCTAGGTATGTATAGGCTTAGACGCTACCTGAGCAAGTAGAAAAAAGGCTCACTCATTTCAATTAAATTATACAGTAAAAAAAATAAATCCGGGGTTCGGAGGCGACATATTACTGCGTTTAATAATTCTTGGGCTTAGCCGCTCGCCAAAGGCGACGAGCGGCTACCGCCCGTGCATTATTTAACTTTAACCAATTAGTCTTAACAAAGATCCAAACTTTATATGATTCTTCCTATGGAATAAAGGTCTATAGGAGCCGACATGATAAAAGAAGAATGCGTCCGTAATTTCAAGACCTTAAAGAAAGCAATGGAATCTGGCGATGTTGCCGTAGTCCTATGCAAAGACCTGAAAGGAAGAGAAGTCCAAACCATTTGCGTGGTATACGACAACCCAGACAACCCAGACGAAACATGTTACATGCCTTTTGGAATGATGATTAACCCTTCATTCTACTCGTTGCTTAACAAGCTGTTACCTCCAGAAAACCTCAAGGGGAAATGGATGTGGAACCAATAAACTTACCTCAACTATCTTCGCATCCTTCATGCACGCTTTGCGAATTGCATCAAGAAGCCAAGAATCCGGGAATAGCGACCGTTCATTACGACAGGTCGCTATCTCCTTCTGAAGATACAACACCCCTTATAGTTGTAGGATTGAATCCCGGTTATGAAGAAGACCAAACTAACACACCATTCAAAGGTGAGTCTTCTCGAATGCTTAAAAATGTCTACCTCAACCACGATGACATTCTTAAAAACTCAACAGTCTATCTTACAAATGCAGCACGATGTCCCACTGTAGGTGAGCAGAACGTGCCAAGAAGATCAGACTTCAAAGCATGTTGGATACACTTACAAGAAGACATAGCAAACATAACTGCATTCCACAAAGATAAAGCAATTATACTATGTCTTGGCAGCAAGTCTTATGAATCGGTAAGCAGAAATTTACTTGGTAAATCAAGAACACTGCGACACGCATTCAATAACCAAGGCGAACCAGCAACACATCTATTTACAAACGAGGTAAATATATATGCGACGTTCCACCCCGCAGCGGTTCTTAGAAAAAGAAATTACATCTATCCCGTTTCTGACCACATTAATCTACTTGGCAATGCTCTTATAGGTAACGCACCCCAAGTATCACTTCCAATTATTGTTTCACCAAGGAGTCCTTATGCAAACTAAAATTATCTACTTAGACATATTCGACGAAACAACTAACAACAACTTTCAATTACCCGTACAAATAACAGCAGACGTATCAACAGACTTCAGACATCCTGAATCTTTACCCGAAATAGTGATAGACGAAGTTCTAATCTCTGATGAAGATCTATTTAAATTTAGAAAAGAACTCTATTCAGTATTAGATGTATTTGCAGAAGATATCAAAGATCAAACATTCGATGCCTTCGATATAATCGAGGACGCAAAAAATGAAGAAGCTCATTACGAAAGAAAACTCGATCAAGAAATGAGAGATTTAGATTGAGTTGAATAAAAAGATCAAAGTAACTATATTATCCGAGGAATACTATGATGAAGAGAGACACATTAAAAAACCCTCAGATAAGAGCCAAGATGGATCCCCGAGTCATAAGTCTAGACATCGAAACCTACGGTGCTGCCAAAGCAAATCACCAAGGTAAGTCTCTCCCCCCACAAACAGTCTTCCATCCCAAGAAGTCTTTATACATTGACGGTGTATCTCCTGAAGACTTGATCCTCACGGTAGCCGTAACTCTGCCAATCGAAGATCCACGCAAATCAATTGATGAACCTTGGGATGTAGCAAAGCTAGGTCAACTGCATCCCGGATCCACAATGGTTCTAAACATGTGGAACAAGATGCACAGAGAATGCCTAGCCAACTGGCTACAACATGCCGACACAATACTTGGCATGAACATACAGTTCGACTTACTTTACTTGCGTGAGTTTGACCCTGTATTCCGTAGTCTTATAGGTAAGACAAGCACTGAACCTACCCACACATTAATTGATCTATCTGTTCTAAACTATCTCCACTCTGAGCTTAGGGAAGAAAGATCATTGAAAGCACTTGGCCCTATCTTAGGTTCATTCTCTTATGATGAAACACTTAAGAACTCTAGGTTTAATACCTCAGGTGAAGAGAAACTAAAACTTTACAACGCTCAAGACACGCATAACACTATGCTTGCTATCTCTGAGTTCGGCAAACGTATACGCAAAGAATTTAAAATGACCGATAAAGGTGGTCCTTGGTCCCTTAAATTCTACAGTCGTAACATATGGACAGCCATCTATATGTCAGAGTCAGGCATACCTATGTCATCTCTTATGCTTGAAGATCTTTACGAAGACATGAAAACAAAGATGGAACAAGCATGTCTTAACGCAAAGAAGTATGGACTAATACTCCAGGGCGAAGGTTCAGCGGTAAGTAAAGATCAACTCATAGATGCTTGCATTAACTTAATAGAAGAAACAAATGAAGACATCTTAGATGAATTAGAAGTTACAGCTAAAAAGAAAAAGGTTTCTTTCACTAAAGGAAACCGAGTAACCTTACTAGAAAACCTACCCGACTCAGCTCTCAAACTTCGCAAGTGTCTTGACTACGCGAATGAACATTCAGAAGCACAGAAGATCTTATCTTCATACTGCTATCCATTGCTACATCACAGACGCAACAAGATAGATGATAAATCTTCTATCATCATCCCCAAAGATTCTAAACCTCTTAAATCTTTCAAGAAGAAACCAGCCAAAATATACGCCACGACATCAGAACGAATAGACGCTTGCCAAACTAAAGACGAGCCAGTCACTTATAAGAACAGATTCAGAGGCGACAGAACAAGCAGTCAGGGCGACTCATTCGCCTACCCTACATGGTACATAACGCCGTCCCACATCAAGGAGAACAAAGGATCTAGTGGGGGGACCATACAAGGCAGAATCACATGCAAGGGACCGTCAGCACAGACCTTTCCCCCCACAGTAAAGAACTGTCTTAGATCTAGATTCGACGAAGGAGTCATCCTTGGAATGGACCTTTCCCAGATCGAGCTTAGGGTTGCAGCCTTGCTCTCTGGGGAAAGTTCAATGATTAAAGCATACAAACAGGGACTAGATCTACATGCTGATAGGGCTAGAAGTCTTTGGAGTGACTACGACAGGCTTCAAACCTCACAGAAATCAAGGCGACAGGTAGGCAAGATGATGAATTTTGCGGACCTATTTTTATCCTCAGCAGACACAATGAAAGAACAGGTATACACCCAGAGCGGTGGATCAATTGATCTGCCCATTGAGTTCTTTAAGAAGGTAGTCAGAAGTAGGGCCACAGTACGCAGTAAGCTAACTGACTGGCAATTATCGTTGCTTCAAAAAGCAAAGAACGATAGGGCAATAATCCTGCCCTTCACGGGACAATCTAGAACCTTTATTGGTAATCTTGGGAAGTCACGCTCTGAAATCGTGAACTTCCCCGTACAAACCACAGCAGGCAACCTCACTTTATGCATACAACAGGAGCTAAATGACTTGGTTGAGTCCGTTTGGTTCGATGTTGTCAATAAACCCATGATATTTATGCAGATATATGACGCAATCTATATTGATACTCCTCTAGATTGCCTAGAAACCGTGAAAGGTTTGATAGAAACTGCTATAACATTAGTGACTGGGACCAAAGGATACTGGGGAATGCTCGAAGAATACACAGGAAACTCCATCCCTTTAGACTATGACATAGAGATACTCAGCTAGGAATTTGTTATCAAAAGAGAATATGTAATCCTACGTGATACCCGTGAGAAGAAACCTTTGATCTTCCCTGAGACTATCACCATGTTGAATCCAGCTTTCCCCCCATATTATCGGAAGCCCATACGAATCAAGATTCGGGTCGAAGAACATGGCATGAAGACTGGGGATTATGCCCTATTAGAACATGAAAAAGCCTGTTTAGTAGAAAGAAAAGGGTCACTCCGAGAGGTTGCAGGCAACTGTCTAACTAAAGATGGAGTCCGAAGATTTACATCTCAGGTCACAAGACTAAAAAAAGAATGCAAAAAACCCGTGCTAATGCTGGAAGGTACACCTATAGACCTTCAAAGAGCCACGAAACATGTGCCAGAACCGGGTTTAGCTTTGGATTCTTTTCAACGGATACTCTTTAAACATCAAATAACTCTTGCACTTTTACCTTCCTCAACCGTTACAGCACGAAGGGCTTTAGGTGAATGGGTAGCAAGACTTTTAATTAATGGGGCATTAAAAAATGGCTTGGAAAACGAGTAAATTTGGAGCCTTTACTGCTACCACAGGAGGAGTTATCACTCCTACTTTTGAAGTCGGTGATAATCCCGGACCTATCTTTGTAGAATATAAAGCAGCATCTGATTTATCTAGCACTTCTAAACTTCAAAGATGTTTATATGATCCTGAAATAGAAGCCAATTGGGAAGACACTAGTACAACAATTCATGGGNCAGNACCAAATGGAACGCCAATAGAAATTACAACTGCAAACATGGCTCCATATCTACGGCTTAAATTAGTCGCTGGTTTAGGGTCTATTAATGTGACAAGAGTAAACTTCAGTCAATTCAATAGGGAACGGTGATTTAAATGCCTTGGGAAACGAATAAATTTACTAAAAAAGATCTTAAACCTTCTTCAACTCCTTATGTTCACATTGGCAATGGCGGAGTTATACAATCTGTTGGTTTAAATCGAGTAGCTCCTGAGCTTATTAGAGGAGCAAGAATCAGTTATTTTGGAGACTCATTTACTTTTGGTTTTATGAACTCAGGAAGAATGAGGCAATGGAAACCTGATAGGTGGGCAGGGATCGGTCTTCATCCTGCCCAAGTTCAAAATAATCGCGGAGGAGTAAATAGTTTTATAAATGGCGGCAGTATTGCTAGTGATTTATCTGACGCTTCTCCTGAATCAACAACAACACCTTGGTGGCCTCCTGCTAAGGTTTATACTTTTACTGGAAACGCTACCAATGAAGGTCAAAATAATCCAGATGGAAGTGGTAACAATGACTCTTCTTTGTATATTGAATGGATCCAAAAAATAGCTATGCCATCTGATGGTAAAGCAAGCAATCATGGTCTGTTTTTAGATTACCAATTTAACACTTCAGGAATTTCAGGTTCAGTTGCTACTTCTCGACAATGGTGTGGAGGTCTACATCAAAATACTTTAGGTGTAAACGCTGAAAATTTAGTAGGAACTAAAGGCACTTTTGTACTTTCAGAAGAAATGGATATGAAAGTTTGGCAAGTAAAAAAATCAGGCCAAGGATATTCTGGAGGATCAGGTGCAGGTAAAGACCATGGATTTGGACATTGTTGGAATTTTCCAGATAGTGATAAAACACAAGATGATAATTACAATGCAAGACCCAGACCTTGGGAACAGTGGAATACTGACACAGCTGTAAATCTTAATGGGACAGATAACAAATCAGGAATAAAACCTAGTATACAAGGTCAGATACTTAACAAAGGCCCATACGTTTTAAATACTTTTGAAACTAGAAGTGATGAGCTTCATAGCAATCCTGTTGCAGCAGCGGCTGATGATATTCGGTATCAACTTAATCAAGCAGATTTTGATATAGATGAAACTGGAACAAAAATTATAGTATGTCATCAAAAAATAGAAAGAATTGACGGTAAAAAAGGTTGCGTGTATTCTTCTTATGGTAAAGGTGGAAAAACAGCAAATGATCTTGCGCAAATAGATGATAGATTTTTTAGTTTTGTTCTTAATGATTATGATAATACTGAAATAGCTTTTGTTCAGTTTGCACATAATGATTTTAATACGAGTGGACTTACTGGGTCTGATTACATTGAAAACCTTCGTAAGGTTTACAACAAAATAATGACTAATGCAAATGACCCAGACAGAATTAAGGTTGTATTTGTAATAGGTAATGAAACTGATGTTACAAACTCTGATGCAGTTTATACTGACGCGGCACAAAAACTAGGAGAGTTTGTTAAAGAATACGGTAACACTGCATTTATTAACGTGTTTGGAATAGTTAAACGAGATGTAGGAGTTCTTTCAACTCTCATCAATATGAACGATACTGGAAGAGAAAGCGCTAATGCTAAATTCTTCGCGGATGATGGTTCTGATGTGCATCCTTATAACGAAACAAGAAACGGAAATGAAAATCAAAATGCCCCTCCAGCTTCCGATTGTTGGCCAATAGATAATAATGTTGTAGCAGCTAACGCAAACTTTGGTGCTGATAGAGTTGCTAGAATTGAATGGACTGAAATTGCAGAAGTAGGCAATGCTAATAACGGAGAAGATCCGTGGCGTTATTCAGGGATTATTGAAACAGGTAATAGCACTTCACACTATGTACAAAATATAGGTACTTGCAGTTATATAGTTCAAGCCTCATTAGATAAAGAAAACTTTATAGATATACATAGTGTTACTGATCAATCTACAATTCAAACTTCAACTAACGCATATCCCTATCTTCGACTTAAAGTTAAAGCTAAAAATGTTATTGATGGATACGATCCAGAAATCGTAGTTAGCCAATATGTAGAATAATAATGTCTAGAGTCTTAGTTATCGGAGACTTGCATTGTCCGGCTGACTTAGATAAGTACCGGAAGCACGTCTTAAAGGTTAGAAAAAAATGGAAGACTAATAAAACAGTCTTCATCGGGGACATCGTAGACGCTCATAAATGGGGCAGATGGGATCCTGATTACGCAAGCAAAGACTCACAAACTGAATACAAAGATACTCTTAAACGAGTGCAATGGTGGCATCGGCAATTCCCCGATGCCATCGTTACAATAGGGAACCATGATGAAAGATCTGTACGACAGGCAAGAGCAGCAGGTATACCCGATAGNTTAATAAAAGATTATGCTGATGCTTGGAAGACACCTTCATGGGAGTGGGTGAACAATGTCACAATAGACAATGTCCGATACTTCCACGGAGAAGGATTTAGCGGCAAGTTCCCTCATGCAAATGCTGCACTAGCTGGTATGCAAAGTACAGTTATGGGCCATATACATACAGTAGCCGCAATTCAATGGATATCTAAAGCCGGAGGCAAGTTCTTTGGAATGTCAGTAGGGTGCGGAATTGATGAATCCCATTACTGTATGAAGTACGCAGCAAAGCATCCTTCAAAGCCAGTATTATCGTGCGGTGTAGTTATTGATGGGTCCCCCCATTTAGAGGTTATGTCATGAAGAAGAATCATCTCGAAGGTGCTAGACAATTAATTGGTCAGCTAATAGAAAATGAAGGGGCAGATGCAATAGTTTTAGTTTACAGTAAAGTTTCTAAACGAAAAACTGAAACCTATATTGTCCCTTATGGCAACGCTCATACATGCAACGCACTTGTAGATTACGCGTACGATAATTTCAATCCGCCTGAACTGTATTTAAATGAAGAAGACTCGGAAACAGAACGAGATGAGTAGTGATAACAGCTTACGTATTAGTGCAATCACAAACATATTACAGTTAGTAGTTTTGATAATCGCAGTAGCGTCATTGTTTACTTATTTAGGGAGAAGAGACACCCTAATAACAGAGGCAACAAATGACATCTCGGAACTCAAATCTATTACGACGGACATGCTTAAGGCTACGGTACTTGGGCAGGCAAAAGATATGGAACACGAAAGAATCTACAAAGACATCTTACGACGGCTTGATAGACTTGAAACCAAATGAGTACAAGGTTCTATTACATCGGCTCCAGATCGCCAATACGATCGTTCTTATCATACTTATATTTGTTATTGTCGGTTGCTCAGCTACTGAGAAACTTGCGAAGACCACGTCCGAAATTCAAACGAACGCACAATCCTCACTTACGCGATTCAATACTATACAGAATGAGACACAAACGGAAGCACCGAATCTCCTTCTAATATCAGAAGAGTCAGTGGGGGGACAAAGAGAGCAACAGTCAATCATTGACTTGACGCAGGTAATCCACAAGACACTGCCTGCGGTAGAAGATCAAACACCTTACTGGGCTAATCTTTTACAATATGGAGCTATAGCTGCAATTGTTTTAGGTGTAGCTTGGATCCTTTGGTATACGGGGATAGGTTCTATTTTAAAAAGACTTGTTGGTTTTATACCCCAGCCTAAGAAAAGAGAAGCAAGTTTAGTCGCCTCAGTCTTGGACACTTCTAGTGAAACAGGACTAAGAGAATATGTCGCGGCCAAACGTGCTTCAGATCCGGAGTTTGATCGTGCATTCAAAAAGGCTAAGCAAGAAAGACTTGAAAAATCTTAAAAGTTTCGCCAGAATGAAAACACCCATGCCATTACAGGAATGGATTATGGGAGCTAGTGAGGCAATCCTCACATTGATTAATGAATTAGAAGCAAAGGATAAATCATGCTGCTCGCAGACCTCTCAAGTTTCCTCGGTAACATCTGGTTCGGACTCCTCCTTGGAGTTGTTGGATACATTGGCGGTAACGTGTTCCCACTCTCATCAATCTCCGCCCTCTTCAAAAGAAACAACTGATATAAGTTAATTTAAAATTCGACGGGTGAAAGTTTTTCGGGGCAAATAAATGGAAGAAATTTCTTCTCATATTTTAGATATCGTTATGACTGTCATAAGCAGTGCTTTATTTGGATTGATAGGTTTTGTGTGGAAAATAAGCCACAAAGTTTCAACTCAAGAAAAAGAAATACAAGGTCTTAAGTCTACTATTAATGCAGACAAAGTTCAGACAAAACATGATCTTGATTACTTAATGAATAAACTGGATGCTCACAATGACAAGATGTACAGCATTGTGAGAAACCGAAAGGATTAAAATGGATTTCATTAAGAACTTGCTCTTTGATGAACATGGCGGCGAATCAATTGAAATGGCTTTAGTTGTTTCTACTATCGCAGTAGCTACAATTGCATCGTACAAATCTGTAACTAGTAGTCTTGATACAGGTTTAGAAAACATTACTACTGGTATTGAAGATGGTACTAGTGACGGAGCAGCAGGATAATGGCTAAAAAGAAAGCCGTTAAAAAAGACGCTTGTTACAGTAAAGTAAAAAAGCGTTATAAGAAATGGCCTTCTGCTTATGCTAGTGGAGCTTTAGTTCAGTGCCGTAAAAAAGGTGCCAAGAACTGGGGCACTAGCAGAAAGAAAAAGAAGTAATGGCTAAAAAGAAAACTGGTTTAAAGAAATGGTTTTCCCAGAACAAAGGTAAAGGCTGGATAGATTGCAAGACAGGCAAGCCTTGTGGCCGCAAGTCTGCTACTAGCAGCAAGAGACCTTATCCTGCATGTAGACCAACTAAAGCTGCTTGCACAAAGAAAGGCACGTCAGCTAAAAAGGGACCAGCTAGAGTCTCTTGGAAATCAAAACGTAAATAATTAAATAGTTATGATATACTAGTTCTCCGGCCCCTCCCTGTGGGAGGCCGGAGATCTTTTATATACACATAACATAGGTAGGAAGAACCATGAAATATACAGAAGATAATTACGATCCATTATCACTTGAACCTGAGAACTGTGATTTGCACAAAGAGCCTGATGCTCG
>JGI24003J15210_10001267_pt1 | contig 11037 bp, 12 predicted proteins | sample LinPmetageLP28_FD_15210 | JGI IMG/M metagenome (IMG submission 15210)
TATATTTGTTTTAATGCAAATTTTATAATATCTTTCTGGTTCTAATCCATTCATATAAACATCAAAATAATTTCCTTGACTATCAGAACTTAACTGTGTATAATTAGTGTCGTAAGATATAACAAGTTCGTTGGTCTCCAAATCTTTTATAGCATAATATGAAGCTGTTGGTAAATAGTTAGTTCCTGTAAATTGAGATGCTGTTGAAAATGTTCTAATTGGGTATTTAGCTGCTACATTAAATCTAAATCTGTTTATACTTTGTGGGGTAAAATACCCAGGATTTTCTGCCAATGATGATACTAAATTAGTAGTATCTACTATACTAGATGTATTTGATCCAGTTAATATACTTTGATAATCTTTCCATTTAAATTCTAGCTGTGGTGGGTATATTGTATTTGTATCAACACTATAAAATTGCATTACAGGTTGGATTTGAACATTTTGATTAAATTCTGCTGTATTTTCCCATTTAGTAATAAAACCATAGTTTGGTAAAGATGCAGAAGAGGGTACTCCTAAAGAACTACTATACCATAAATCTACTATTGTTTTAACACTAACATTTAAATCTTTTTCACTTCTAGTATCAAATGATTGAGTAATTTCATATTGAGTGCCATCTGAACCACTATAAAACCAGGAACCACCACCAGCACCTGCAAAATTAGTATTATATGAACTTGTAACATAGTGGTTTGTGTTATCAGTACCACTTTGAGACCATGCTATGTTTGAATCTTGAAATGCAGGTGAAAGCCAACTACAACCATTAGTAGTTATAGGTACATCTAAATATGTACCCGTTCCATTCCACCAATATTGGGCTACAGGGTGTACAAATGCTTCTACAGCTTCAACTATACCTTGAGCTGTTGCTATATATTGCCTAAAATTAACATCCCATTCAGCTCCTTTAATTTTATTATTAATAACATCTTCTATATCAGCTTGAACAAATTCTGTTAATATTCTAGCTACTTGAGGGTTAGAATCTACTGCTATATTTAAATTAGATATTTGATTAACAGGGTCTATACCTGTATTCATATTAGGATAAAATGAATATAATGTAGCGTCTTTATGGGGGAATATTTTATATACTGCCATTTTTATTTATTTATCAAGGAATTTTTATTTCTTTTTTTAATTTAAATATTGTTTCTCCAGGGGAAGTAGGTAATGTATCTGTTTGTGTTCTTTGAGGTGATCCTGATGATATAGGAAAAGGAAGACCATCAAATTGATCTCCATAGGTTTTACTTGGGGAATATTTTTGAACTAAATTATTAACAATCTTTCCATCTTTATTTTTTAAAGGGCCACCTGGGGATTCTCCATATTTATTTCCAGATCTATTATTTGTATAAGTTCCATTAGGAATATTAACTGCGTTTGTTCTATTAGGCCCTCCTAAATCTGCTGGGAGTGGGTTTTCTATATCTAGTTTTGTTTTTTCAAAAATATTATTTTTTATTACTGTATCCCCCTCTATTCCAAAAGCACTATTAGGGCTTGCAGCTTCATGAAAATTATCTAAATATTTATTATCAGGAGTATAAGTATGAGAATATCCAGATCTAGGATCATTTATAGGACCACCTGCAGGATTAGGATTAGTTAAATCATAACTAGTTTTATCCGCTGATCTAAATTCATTTCCATCTTTTACAAATGGGCTTATATATCTGTTATCTGCCATAATTTATTTTTATAAGGGTACAACTCTTCCTTGAACATCTTGGTTTGGATATCTTAATTCAAATATACTAGGATCTAAACTAGGATAAATTACATCATTTAATGTAGCTCCTTCTATATCATAAGCATATTCTGAATATCCTGATGCTGTTCCTGCTCTATTAGTAAATTTTATGTTTTTTACTGTTTGTACTCCTTGTATTTGATCTAGTCTAACATATAAACTATTTACCATTATAGGTTGGTTTATCTGCCATTTATCTCTATCAAAATAACTTTTTATAGATTCGATACAAGATAATATTACTTGGCTATTTATAAAATTAGGTAATACTACTATTTCAAAATTAATTAAAAAATTAATATAAAAAGCACTCTTTAATTCTATACTATCACCTATCATTTTATATTGAGATAAATAGGTTCTTAAATTATTCATTAAAGTACTTGAAGGAGGAATATATTTACTATTAATGTCTTGGGATAAAAGATACATGCTTAAGGTTTTAGCAGAAGTTGTTTGATTATCTAATGTTGGCTTTTCCATGTATATTTTACAAATTTTACCATAATCTGCAGGCATACTTAAGGCTCTTACCATATAATCATCTAATGTAACTGTTCTTTGTTGTGCAGATATAGATCCTATAGTGTTTTGTCTTATTATTTCATCTGTATCTCCTGCTTTTCCTCCATCTGCAGCTTGAGGATTATCAATTGCTAAAGTTTCAAAAATATATTGAGAAGTTATAGCATTAAGATCATTAGATTGAAATGTTGTATTTATACTATCAATTTCAGTTATTGTACTTGCAGCTACATTTGATCCAACTCCACCACCCGTTAAATATCTTACGGTTAAAGTAGTACTTGAAGGTGCTATACCATAAGTATTGGTAAATAAAAAGTTTGTAGGTGAGTATGCTGTTGTAAGTTTATCTTGTTTAAAAGGTAAACCTATACCTACATTGTCTGGGTTTGGTGTAATTTCTTCATCTGTATCATTAGGGTTTCCTGCCCCAAATTGTATTTGTAAATTGTTTTCTGATGTAAATCTTGTAGCAAAACGTCTTTGTACTTTTTTTAATTGTAATAAATAAGGTACTTCACCTACATCCGCTACATTATTAGGATCATTTGGATTAGTATTTTTTATACTGTTATAAACCATTTCTTGAGCTAAATAATCTACTTCATTCCAAATATTACCATCTGAATCTGTAATATCTAATATTTTTATTATATTATTTCCTTCAATTTCAATTGTTTGAAAGGGTTCAGGAGTAGTAAATGTAAAATTTGTAGAATTTATTTCTGCAGATATTGCTTTTCTTGATTTTTTTAATAAATAGTATTGAGGTTCATCTCCCGAAACTTGATATACTGAAATTTCTGTAGGGTCTGAAGAACTTGAAACTGAAAAATCACATTTATCTTGAATTAAAAAACTAACGTTATTGTTAGATATAGTTGTTACCTTTGTATTATCTCCTACACTTAAAGCATAATCAAAATTTGGAAGAATTTGAGCTCCTACATTTTTAGCAGGTACTTGTTGGTATAAATCTATTGTAACTATAGCAGCGCTAGTTGCCTTAGGTTTATACCCAAACATATAAGCTAACTCATATAAATTGTTTGTTTGATTTGCAAATTGAGTGAAAGTTTCTTGTAATTGATTATCTAAATAAAATGACATTACATCACCTACATAAGCTGCTTGTTCCATAAACATCATCCCAGGTGATGCAGGAGAAAAGTCATTATAAGTATTAGGGAAATAAGTTTGTGAAAACTCAATTAACTTAGTTCTAATTTCAGAAAAATCTCTGTCTAAATATTGTATGTCTCTATTTACTGCCATTATTCAAAATCTATTTCTAATGTATCATTAATTCCTCTATTTGCAACGCCATAGGATAAAGATACGTTTATCATATTATTATCGGATTGTCTGCTAACCTTTAAATCATTTACAATAATATCAGGAAAAAAATTATTAATAGAATCCTGTATATTTTCTTTTAAAAAATCTAAATTATCATCTGTAATTTGTTCAAATATAAATGATCTTAATCCTCCACCAAACGTTGGATTTAAAGGACGTTCACCAGGGTTAGTTAAAAAAAAGTTTATTAAATTATTTTTTATTGATTTTGCTGTAGTATAATTTTGATTAAATACCGCAGGTGCTGAGAAGGGGATGTCTACTCCTACAGCTGCACTTTTGTCAAAGTCTATTGGTGATATTTGTCTTGCTCCAAATGCCATTATCTAGTCATTAATCCCATTATTTGATCCATATTAACTTCTCCTCCTGGTAATGCTCCGTTTGCTGAAGTAGTATCTCCAGTTCCTTGAGGGTTAAATGGTCTATTACCAAATCCTTGAGCATCTCCACTTTTCATATTTAATCCAGTTTCACCTATAATATCTAAATAAGATTGTCTTTGTTCAGTTAAAGATTTTTTAGGTGTTTGTGTAACAGGTGCAGGTGTAGTTGATGTAATACTTTCTTGTATTGGTTGTGTAACTACAGCTTTAGGTGCTTTAACTGCTTCTAGTAAAACTTCCTTTAGCTCCTCTTGTATAGCCTCTCTAACGGCTTCTTTGATTATTTTTTTAAGTGCTTCGGTTTTCATGTTTGTGTTTGTTATAAATATTAAATTAATTAAGGGTTTATTATAGTTTCGTTAGAAGCTCCAGATTTTAAATTATTTTGTTCAATAAAAAATGTTAATTGGTCTATTAATATTTGATCATTAGATGAAAATGAAGGTTCTCCTCGCAACATAATTACCCCATCAGCATTTTTAGCAATAGCTTGTCTTTTAGATAAGCCGTTATTTTCTGACCCTAAGACTGTGTTTACTTCTATTTCAAATCCTTTATAATTGTTTATTTTAGGTGATCCTTGATCAGATTGTTGTAATGTAGATAACTGTTGAACTAAAGATATTCTATTTTGAACTAATTCAACATTACCCATTTTTGAAGCACATTGTTGTACTAACTGATCTAAAAGAGATAAATAATTTAAAATTGTTTGAATCACTGAAGTTATTATAGTTAATACCATTAAAGTTGAACCTGATAGAAATGATAAAGTACCTAAAGTATCTGAGATTATTTTTTGAGTAGATTTATTAAGTCCTGGTAGAGGGGTAGACATGAATTTTGTAACATCTGGGGCAAAGGGGACAGATGGGAATGCAAGAACTACAGCACTAAGGGCAGCAAAAACACCATCTGCTATAGATATAGCAATATTTACATCTTCAACTGTTCCCTTTATTTTATCTAATTTATCATAATTATTTTGTAAATCTTTTGCTAATTTACCTAATCTTTCAACAACTATTTCTAATTCATTTAAATTAGCAGGACAAGAAAATGTTGCATTAGCTATTCCTTTTAATAAAAGATCTTCTATATTTGTAATTCCAAAACTTTTAAACAAAGACATAATAGCCGGTATAAGAGTTATTTTTAAGTTTTTAAGCATGTCCTGTAGTAGAGTATCTATCATTGCTGTTGATGGAGCTTCCAGTTGTTTTGCAACAGTTACAATTTTAACTTGTGAATCCTCTAAAGGTGCTTGTTTTATTGTTTCTTTTTTAGATGGTTCAGTTGGTTCTAAATTAATTTTTTGATAAGGTAAAATATTATTATCACCATCTAAAGGAATAATTGTTTTTGTTATGTAGTTTTCTTTAGAAAAAGTAATATTAAATGTGTTTGGTTTAGATTTGTATTTGTAAAATGGGATACTTATAGTTTCATCTGTAAATATTAAATTTTCATTTTCTAGGACTTGATTTTCATTTGCTGCGTCTTTTAAAGATATACCTCTTCCATCTAATATAGGATTTGCTTTATAAATTTGCATTGTTCTTTCAGGGTAAAATGGTATATCCTTACCATCTAATCCTTTTTGTGGGTATTTTAATGCTATTTTAGATAAAGTATCTCCTGATTTAACTTTATATTTAATAGTTTCAAATATTTCTCCAGGATTAGGAGCACTAGCTATATATTGACCAAATAGATTAAAAAGTCCATTTTCGTCAGAATAACAACTAGATCCTGGTAGACCTTGTGTATTTAAATCATCTTCTATGTATGTCTCTTTTAACCCTTTTCCAGTACTATTAGATTGAATTTTTCCTTTAAAAATATAAGGGTAAATATTATTTGGAGGTGTTTCTGGGTTTTTTCCTTCTACAATAAAAAACTTAACAGTTCCTGAGTATTTTCCAGATAGATATTCATCTAGTTGACTTTCTAATGTAATAATTATATCATCAGCTAAGGATCTAAAATTCATGTCTTCAGATAAAAGTATAACATCTTCAAATTCAAAGGGTTTAATTATATTATCTGTATTTTTTGATAACATACAATCTGTTAACCCAATGTTATAAGAATTATAATCAATAGAACCTAAAGCTATTATTCCTTTATCATCATTATCTGCGAATCTTATATACCCATTAGCTCCTTGACCATTAGCAGGGTTTGTAGATCTTAAAATATAAATAGGATATGTTACTAAAGGAGTTGTTGGTGGTTTTTCTTTTTTTAGTTGGTCAGCTGGGTAATCACTTTGTCTAAAAAATTGAAATAAATAGTTTTTGATAATAGATGGATATTGGTCATATATCCACCCAAAATATATTCTATCATTACGAGTTTTAAAATCTTCTTCTAGTAAATTAGGATTATTACCTAATTTAATTTCTATTTGAAAGTATAATGATTGTAGCTCTCCACCATCAGTGTCCTTACCTTGATTAATATATTGTTTAGTTTTTTTAAAATCAATTCCTCCTGCATCTGTCCCTACTATAGGCCCTGATATAAAATCAGAAACCATTACCTCATAAACAAGAGAAAATACTTCTAAATAAAAGGAGTCAGATTTAGTTCTAGTTTCAAAAGTACTCATTATACAGTTTTAACGGTTCTAGATAACATACTATCTAAATCCTCTTTTATTAATTCTAAACTAGTTTGTACATTTGCTACTATTTGGTTTTTTGGGACATCTAAAGAAGGTACTCCACCAGGCCAAACTTGAGAAGTCTTTAATATTTCAGTTAGTTGAACTAAAACTTTTAATATTTGATCCATCTGGAATACCAGAGTATCTCCTTTAACTAAATATTCTGATGCTTCTTTACTACCTAATTTTATACTATTAGCATCTACAATAAAATTATTTGTATTTAAATTTATTGAATTGTTAGTTGATAGACTTATTGAATTTTGAGCACTTAGTAAAATTGAGTCAGATTTAGCATTTATTATTACTCTGTCTGAAGAAATGATAGCTTGTGGTGATAAATATGATTTAACATCTTCAGGGGGAGTTTCGTATGAAATATAATTTTCACAAGATAAAGATATTGGTATTTGTTGTGTTGATGTTAAGTATAAAGAAGTTAAATCTTTATTTATATCTTCAGATATTGGAACCCATCCTTTAGGAGATGAATCTGTTGGTTGTCCATTTCTTAATATTGTAATAGGGTCTCCATTTTTTCCAGAATCAGACCAATTATTTAAGTTCATAGATCTAGCAGTACTACCAAACCTTATACTATTTCCCCATCTTCCTTGATTTATTACATCTCCTGCAAAGGGTAATATTGGGTGGATGTTTGACCTCTCTATAAAAGTTGCTTGTGATGGATTTACAGGGCTATTTAGTTCAATGTCTGTGGATGTATCTGTTACTCTTCTAACAGCTCCTCCTGTTGTTTGAGTATAATCTCTTTGTTGTGAAGGTTCTAAAGTATTAGTTGTTATAGGATTAGGATAGGCATTATGGTGTGGATGGTTCCATAAACTAACCATATTTAAATAATAATAAGATTCTTCAGATGTATTTTTTCCTATATTTGTATTAGGTAATTTAAATAGTAAAACCATTTCATTTACTAATGGAAAGGATGACATTTGAGGGAACATAGGTTTTGCTACACCACTTTTATTACCCACAAAATTATTTAATTCGTAAAATATAGTTCCAATTCCATTTAACCCTCCATAACTTTCAATATCGGGGTATTGGTCATTTAAAATAATATCCGTGACTCTACCTATTTGTGTGCCACCTTTAATTTTAGACATTATTTGAGATAATTGTTCTACACCAGAATTATTTCCAGGTGGTACTTCAACATTAGAAGATATTCCTACATTATATCCCATTTATTCTTCTTTTTTTGGTGGTAATTGGAGGTTATTTATTTCATTAAGTAATTGTTCTTTTTCTGCTTCTGAAATACCAAAACCATTCTCTTCTGTTCCTTCATTTGCGAATATACGTTGAAATATTGTAGCTACTTTAATAAGTGCTTCATCATTTTTAATACCCAGTTCCATGTATTCTTTAATAAGTGGTACAATCATTGTGGCATCCCCTATATCACTGATTAGTGGTTTTAATTCATTGATTAATGCACTAATTTGTGTTTCTTTTTTCTTTTGGTTATCGTAAATTTCTTTAAGTAAATCTGAGTATGATTTTTTACCGAATATATTTTTATCTAAGTGGCTCATAGTTATACGTTTGGTTCATGTATAAATATGATTAATTAAGATTTTTTGAAGTCTATATAACCGGTTTCTAAATAAAAAACATAACTACCTTTAAATAAACCATATAATTTAGTAGCTATTTTAGTTATTTTAGGGGTTTTTACTTCTAAACCATGGCTAGCCATTATTTCTCTAATATAGATGTATAATGCTTTTTTATTAAATATTTCTAAATTTTCTCTTTTTCTAAATAATTCTAATATAGCATCTGCTACTTTAGCATCATTACCTTTAGGGAAAAAAGTATCAAATCTATCTTCTACATGCTTAACGTAGGCATCTATAAAAATAGATAATCTATCTTTTTCTTTTTCTTCACCCATTTGATATGAGTAATTGTCATCTTTAAATAATTCGTCTACTGGGGCTTTTAAAACACGTTTTTTGTAATTTTTCGTATTATATACTATTAACCAATTTTTAGTTATAGTACCAAAATAAGAATATGCTTTAGCTCCATTATCTGGGTTAAATAAATGTAATTTAGAAAGTAAAAAAGTTATTACTTCATGTTGTAGATGTTCTATTTGATCTACTTCTGTGTAGTAAAATTTAAAAGTATGAATTATGTTTTCTGTTAATTTAAAAAAAGCATAATGTATTTCATCTCTGTAGATATTACTTCTAACTTCTGAATCTGGTTCATTATTATATCTGACAATAGCTTGTTCAGTATCTTTGGTAAAATAGTTTTTACTCTTAGGTCGTCTCTTTTTAGCCACGGTAATCATTTTATTTCTTTTAACTTAAAATCATTCAAGATATCTTGAATTTGTTGGACTGATTTAAAAAATTGCCCAACTTCATCATCAGAAGAAAATGTTCCTTTTTGGTCTATTTCTTTTAACTTCTTGTCTGAAGCCTCTATTGTTTTAGATAACCTATCTAAATAATTAAGGTATTCTGCTAGTATGTCTTCTTGCTTTTCGTTTTTACGTAGTAAATTAAAAGTAGTAAATCCTAAGATTACTACTAGTACTGATAAAACGGATATGGAAACTATTTCAATCATAAACTGTTTAACATATTTTTTAAGCCTTCACTTTTTATTGAGCCAAGTGCTTTGGTTTTTACATCCAATTTTTTAGCCTTAGGTTTATCTAAAACTTCTTCATTGAATTTTGATAGCCATACGTGTTCGAATTCGATTCTTGCTGCCATTAAGTCTGCCTGATGAATTATAAATATCATGGAAGTTCGAGGTTTTTGCTCTGGCATATAATTCTTTAAATAAGGCTCATTTGCTTGGTCATATAATCCGTCATGTAGTTTAATACACATCCATTCATTTTCGGTAAGCTTGATATCATGGTCAACTAGTAATTTAATAGATCTGTCTGGGACTGACATATAAGCTAGTTTCTTGTTGTATTGATACATTTCACCTAGGTTCTTTTTTCTCCAATCATCTTGAGATGGTAAATAAGCCATTTCTTCACCATTACCCATTTTACCTAAATCATGGTTTATAGCTGAAAATACAAGTTCTTCAATGGTGTAGTTTTGTTCCGTACCAAATTCAACCCATGTTTTATTTATTGCTAAAGCACCTTCTATAACTCTATTGACATGGTCAATATAACCACCTGGAAATGCATTGTGGTAAGCTGTTTTATGTGATGCTGGCATTAATACAAGGTCATCTTCGAATTTCTTGTAAAATGCTAGTACTTTTTCTCTTCTAGGATCTGAGATGTAGGTGTTAATGTAACCTATAAATTTTTCCCAATTTGATTGGATTTGTTCTGCTGATAGACTCATTATGCTTCTCTTTCTACAATATCAACAATATCTTGAACTGTTTCTGTAACGGTTCTTTGAGCTTCATTTATCCCTTCTCTTGAACCTCCCCTATGAATCTGCATATCGAGTTTTTTTAATTGACCCTGGAGGGTAGATAATCTGTTTTGTAATAGTTTTTTATTTCTCATAACTTTAATTTTAATATACTATAATATACGAATGTAATCTGGGGTGTCCAAATTATTTTGAATATGACGTGTTATATCACTTTATCACCCATCATATCTTTTTTATCTAACGTTTTATAGATGCGTTTTTCCAAACCCCGTGATGGGAACATACAATATTAGGATTTCGACTCCAAACTATCTTTAAGATACTTTTGAATTTTTACAAAAAAAGCACATTTTTCATACTCTTCTCGCTCTTCAAAAAAGGAAATAGAAAGTTTTATAGCAGTATCTAAATGATCATCATGTTGAATTTGCAAGCTACCTTGCCATAATTCATCATCTATCAGACAATCTTTAATGTAACTCCATGCTCTGTGGTGGGCTATGTATTCTCCTACGTCTTCCATTCCTTCCATACCATAATCGTCTTCAGGAGTTTTAAACATATTGATAAGTTTCTTTTGGAATACGTGTTGGTTTAAGATGATTTTTTTAAACATTCCAACCTTATAAGTTGGTGTTTTTTCAAAATCAGCCATATTAATAGTAGAAGGTAGCGGATCAGTAGGTTTTTTATCACCACTATTAAATAAGTTAAATATAGAGTTTACATCCATTACGGTAATAAATATACTACCATTTAGACATAATCCAAATTTATTTTAACTTTTAACTTCTAAATTCTTTACTTAATTGGTCCAATATATGGGAATATTCTACTTTTTCAAGTTTGGTTAGCGAACTATACCATTTAGGGAAATCTCCCCCACGAATATTCAACAACTCTTCTCGTAAATCTCTCATCATTATT
>JGI24003J15210_10001269_pt1 | contig 11035 bp, 6 predicted proteins | sample LinPmetageLP28_FD_15210 | JGI IMG/M metagenome (IMG submission 15210)
CTTGATGACACCGATATTAAACAAACTAGTATATTTGACAAAGAAGAACCTACAAAAAAGGGAGCAAAACCCGATGCAGACCCAGATAAATCTAAATCACCTGACGCGGAAGGAAGTGGAGATGGCGATGCAGGTGCTGATGGAAAGCGTAGAAGTGAAGGGCAAGCCAAAGCCGATAGAGGTCCCGAAAGAACTGAAACATCTGACGGGGAGGGAGTGGGACCTGCTGGCAAAGGGGCTAGCGAGCCTCGTGACGGAGATGCAGACAGCGACTCTGCACTAGCTAAAGCAAACGCAAAGTTAAAAAAAGCGCAACAAGCTAAAGCCAAACGTGAGGCTGCTGCTCGCGCAGCCGAAATTGCTAGGAAACGTCAAAAAGAACAAGATGAAAAACTTGAAAACCTACGTAGAGAAGCTTCCAAACAAAGAAAAAAAGATAGGGATGCCGAAAAGCAAGCCGCTGCCCAAGCTAAATTCAAAGCAGATATAGCTAATGCAAAGAAAAAATTTGATAAAGAACAAGCCGATGCTAAAGCTGCTATGGAAGCAAAAAGTGTATCCACGCTTGCTGATAAACCAAAACCTGCAGGAGAAACAGGAGCCAGAACTACAGGATTCGGTGGTGGTGCAACTGACCCTGAGCGTAGAATAAGTCGGCGTAATCTTAAAGAATTTACACCAAACTCACGCCCTGCCCCAACCGAACCTTCTGCTAAAAAAATAACTACGTTATGGAACGAAAGTGCTTCCGACGCAAAGCAAGAGGACTATAAAAACGATGATGCTGTTCGCAACAGCACAAACCCGTTTAACGACGAAGATAACAACACAATATATGAATTACTCACTAAAAAATTAACCGGAAATGAGACAAACAGGGGTGGTAATGATTCACTTGTAAACGTAGTTGCATACCTGAGCCGTTATCCTAACCCTATGGACGGTATAAAACTAGCCGCGTACGACCTTGTTAACAACACAGAAGCTATGAACGTAAATGTGCAGAACGCATCTGTTGCCTACATACGAACTGCCGAAATGTACAAAGACATGGGCGGTGTACCTAGTAAGAAAGGTAAAGATTCTAAAGGAAGAGAAATTACATCTCCTGCAGAACGTCTTCAAATATGGGTTAATACAAACCTTAGTAGGGACGGACGAGAGCGATTTAATAAAGAGGTAACAAGAGCCACAACTGCTAAACTTAGTCAACGAGATTCGTACGTAGGCATTAGCAATATCCGTGAACATATAGATGAAAATGTAAGACAAGCTAAAGTGTTACAGGTACTACAGGCGGTATCACAACGAGATAAATTTAAACCTGCAGATTTAGTAGCTGAAAACATTGTAACTAAAAAAGAATTAAACGCGTTACTTAAAAACAAATCTCTTGAACAAATAGCTGGTGGTAGTTGGGTCTACAATCCTCCTAGTCTGGCGTTTAAAGGCCAAGAGTTTGGAAAAAATGAAGCCGAGATTAATGAAGACCGGCGAACTACAGAGGAATATCTAAAAGATTTAGGTGTAACGCTTAGTAGTCCGTTAAACCTTTCGCTAGAAGCCGCGTATGTTGTAAGCACAGCGTCTGTACATCCATCTGTTACTAACGCGCTTAAAAATAATAATCTTCAGGACGCACTGCTATTCGTAAGCCAGACATCTTCAAACAAACAAGTACGTCAACTTGCTGAAAAATTTGCAAAGGTCACTGGCACTACAAAAGTTGTTATTAAAAAGAATCTCAAACTAAACGGCAGACCCGTAGCTGGCCTGTTTGAACCACGCACTAATACTATCACGCTAGACGCAGACGCTGGTATCAACTTACATACGCTGATGCACGAGATGTCTCACGCAGCGGGTAGCGCAGCAATAGCCGACAAAAGCTCACAACTAGCAATCAAATTAAACGAGTTGTTTAAACGTGTTAGAGGGTCGTTGAGCCGAGAATCAGGCACAGCAAACTTACAAGAGTTTTTCGCTGAAGCTATGGCAAACTCAGAGTTTCGCAGTGAATTGTCAGCAATTAACATGAAGGGCGAACCTGTTACTGCGTTACAGCGGTTCTTCAACATAATGCAAAACTTTTTACGTAAGTTTACGGGCGCACCATCGGTAAACTTAACGGCCTTACAACAAGTAGACAGTCTTACTGACGCGTTGTTAGCCCCTGCCCCAGATAGCCGTAATTCTGCAGCCTACCCAATGGCTATGATGGATACTACGCGTAAGGGCGTACAGAATTTCATGTCAGGATTTATTGATGGTACGCAAAAAGTCGTTAGTAAGACTAGCCAAGAAACAATAAAAAACAATACTAAGGATTTCTTCACACAGACCATAGATAAGAAGGGTAAAGATTTATTAATGATGCTTTCTGGCTCACAAGCTATGGGCGACATAGCTAGTGCAGTGGGTTTAGGTAACTTAGGATACGACTTAGATAGGATTATGGCGCAACAACGCGGTTCTATCATGAATGCTGAAGCCAAAGTAAAAGATCAAATTGAAGATATTTTAACAGTCTTAAATAAAGGCAACAATGCAGAGGCAATAAGAAAACGTATCGAAGCATTAAACACGGTTATATACGATAACAACTTTGGTGCTACGATCTTCCAAGTAGACCCCAACGAAGCCCGTAGCGAGTATTTAACTAAAAAAGGTGAGTCAAAAATAGATAATGAAGGCAACAAGTTAGCAGATATTTGGGACGCCCAACGTAAACATTGGAATGATATGGGGCCAGAAGGGCAAAAAGCCTTTAACGATATGCGTAAAGTGTACGACGAACAATATGCGTCTATGAAAGAAGTTTTGTTTAAACAAGTAGACGATAGCTTGGGTGATGGGGAGACAGCCAAAGCATTAAAAAATACTATTACTAAACAGTTGTTCGATAAATCAAAGTTAAAGGTGTACTTCCCGTTGTTACGCGAAGGCGACTTTGTGCTACGTTATGATGTTAAAAACATTGACCCCAAAAAACGTATAGCCAACGTACTGCAAACTTTTGAGACTGCATCCGAACGCGATGATGCCAAAGCAGTTATCGAAGCAAGTTCTGATTATGAAAACGTAACTACGTCTGACGGAGAATTAACACTGTCCCAGATGCAATCTGTGCCAGCCGTGTTTGTTCAAGATACGCTATCCGTACTTAAAAAAGCTAAAGTAGACGCAAGTGTGCAAAAAGACATATTGCAGTTGTTTATAAAGACGTTGCCTGAGACATCTTTTGCGAAAGCATTACAGGGACGTAAAGGTACTCCCGGATATATGCAAGATAGCGTCCTTGCTCTAAAGACAAAAGCATATAACATTGCTAGCCAAGCACAGAAAATTAAATACGGTGCAGAAATACGGGCATTAGAACTTAAAATAGAAAATGCCAAACCACCTACAGACCCGCCTGCGAAGGGTAAGACAATATCTGGTAAGGTGTTACGAGGGTTGGAAAATAGAACGCTCGCTGACTTTGATGCGGTTAAGGCAGAGCTATACAAACGGTCAAGATTTGCACGGGAAGGTGCTACAAACCCTACCATTGAGGCCGTAGGACGTAGGTTAAATCAAGCTGCGTTTATCTATACAATCGGGTTTAACGCCTCGTCTGCAATGGTAAACCTGTCGCAAATCCCACTGTTTGTTGCACCGTATCTAGGTGGTCAGTACGGGTACAAGAAAACACACGCTGCAATTAAAAGTGCGTACGGCAATGTAATCAAAAGTAAAACACGTAACGGTGCGTTTAATTCACTCTACGAGTATTACAAACGTGACGATAATGGTGCGTTGCAACTACGAGACCGCTCCGAGTTAAACCTACCTGATGGTGCCGAAGGCGATGCTAAGTACTTAGAATTAGGTCGTATGACCGCGTTGGTTGAAGAGGCCAGAGGTCGGGGGTTGTTGCAAAGTAGTGCTCTTGCCGAATCTATGGGGCTTACAGAATATTCACGCATTGCAAAGGGTGGTACGGTAGGCCGTGCTTTAGACAATACTGCAGTGTTATCAGCTATACTATTTAACCATGGGGAACAGATGAACAGGCAGGTCACGTTGATGGCCTCATTCAATTTGGCGTTAGACACAGCGACAAAAGGCAAACCCGAAACGGCTACAGCCGACCAGATAGACACTGCCGTGCAGGACGCGATATACAACACGCAACAGACAAACGGTGGTACATTCTTAGAAAGTGCTCCACGTATTACCCAAGAAGGTATCGGGCGTGTTGCGGGTATGTACAAAAGCTACGGTATGCAGATGTACTACACCATGATGAAAACAGCCAAGATAGCGTTTGATGGTGACAAAGGTGCTTTGTTTGGTAAAGACGGTGTAGAACGACGCACTGCATGGAAACAACTTATAGGGTTACATGGCACAGCAATGTTGTTTGCAGGTGTTCAAGGTTTACCTCTGTACGGTGCGGTTCGTCTGATTACTAACCTGTTCTTCTTAGATGATGAAGAAGATGATTTCGACACAATAGTCCGCAAACACATCGGTGAGGGGTGGTATAAGGGTGGCATAACAGCGGCTACGGGGCTAGATGTATCTACCCGAGTTGCACTTACGGGGCTGTTGCTACAGCAAAACCGTTACAACAACGACCCATCTATAGAAGAACAACTTGGGTTTTATTTTGGTGGTCCTGCCTTGAGCGTAGCTAAACGCTTGGGTAGGGGTAAAGATGATATAATTAACGGTGAGTTTGAGCGCGGTATAGAAAACTTATTACCTGCAGGTATTTCTAACGCTTACAAAAACACTTTTGGACGGTATCAACAGGAGGGTGGCGTGTTCACCAGACGTCAAGACCCAATATATGATGACATATCTGCAGGAGAGCAATTCTTTTGGGCGCTTGGTATATCCCCCGCCGAGTATACACTACGCCAAGACAAGGCCATGATTGGTAAAAGAGTTGATACGGCAGTTAATAAAAAACGATCTGAATTATTAAAGAAATATTACGTTGCCTCACGCATGTACGACACCGGTGAGATGTTACGTATATCTACCAAAATGATGGAGTTTAGTTTGCGCCACCCTGATGCAGCGATTGGTCGTGACACTATCGAACGTTCCATNAAAACCCACGCTACTTCGTCTGAAACAATGTACAATGGCGTGTCATTCAGTTCTTTGTATGGCGACACTATCCGCATGATGTTGNGNGAGTTTGANCAATAAAAAACCCCCGCCGTGAAGCGGGGGAGTCAACATCAAGGGAGAAAGATAAGTACGTCGCATACTCATCACACCATCTCTATATCACATTGTCCTCCAAATGCGAACCCCAAACATTTTATTTTCTATCCGTGTCCGCATTGCTACACGCCATAGCTTTAAGTCTGCAATCTTTCTCATCTGGTGGTTTGCACGTAACGTGTTAACACATGGTACAAACACTGACGCACCAACGTACATACGTTCCCAATCCACGATAATTTTAACCCCGTCAGGGTTTAAGTCATCAATCTTCTGTGTCTTGCGATACACCGCCCCACCCGCTTAATTGCACAGCAATAACTCTTATTGGGGGTAGGTTAAAATTTGTACCCCTAGTCAGCCGCATCTGTATCTTTCTAGCACCCATCTGTTTTACCATCTCCTCGACGGTAGTATTGTAATTTATATGGCGGTCGTGAGATGTTTCTTAAATGCTTTGGGCACTATGTAAAGCATATCAGTGTCCGTCTCAAACCTAGCTACAAACATGTTTCGTGGGTTTTGTTCTGGTATGATTATGGGGGTAGGCCCGTTTACATTCTCCCCGCGTTTATCCTGAGTGCTTTTAATCTTAAGTATGTTTGTCCAATTCTCTGTGGCAAACTCTGTAAGTAATTGTTCTACGGACGTACCGCTGTCATCGACATAAGCCTTCACTTTGCGTAACTCTTGTACTACCCAATCAAACAACGCGTCGGTGTCGTAGCGGATCAATCCCATCTGCCTAGCAACAAGTGCCCCTACAACGGTTGTGGCGCACCCTGCAGACCAAAAGCGGTTCTTCGCTTCTAACCCTGCCTTGCGGTCAAGCTTGCTCTTTACCTTGCGATACAGCCGCTCTAATGGTTCAACGTTATTTATAACATATTGCACAAACTCTATTGAGAAGTGCCCATAGTTTTTCTTAACATCGTCAAACAGCGTGTCAGTCTTACTCTTGTCTAAAACTGCCTTTATGTTCTTGTCCACACGTATCTCTAGCACCCGTTGCATCTCAGCCTCTGGCGCATCTTTCTGTCGCATCATCTCCTCATAGAAACTCATATTACCTGTGGACACGGCTGTAAGTTGCCATGGCTTGCCCCTGACACGTTCTATGTTACCACCGCCAGCCATACGGTTCTTCTGTTTACCTTCGGACGTCTGGTAAGCATAGTCTGATACGTCTCTGCCCCGCATGTTTGTCATCTCATCAGAGTTTAAAGGGAGGTTACACATAACTTCGCCACGGTTCATACGTGAGTTTGGTGTATCTTTCTGTCCGCAAGTCAGTCCATGAGGGTCACCCCATATACCTGTGTTGCCATATATGGCCGTTGTCTTTCCTACCCCTGTTCCACCGTACAGATGCACACCGAAACTGTTCAACCCTGTAAGCGGCATGAGTATAGAGCCAAACCCCATACACACAACAAACTGCTGTAACTCCAACCCGCTGGGGCTGAAGAAGTCTAACACTTCTAACTGCTTTTCTCGTGTGCCTTCGGGAGTAAAATAATCTATAAGCCCCGCTGTCTTCGATGATGGGGGGTTGTACTCAACGTCGTTAGCCGTGATCAACTGGTCACCCAATACAAAAGACTTCATCTCTTTACCAACCCAACCGAATTGTTGGTGCGCTTCGCTAGCCATAGTTGTGCGCTGTAGTTCATTAATCCATGCTGCTGTATACGCCATAAGCCTGTCTACATCCTTTCCAAATGATGTTATACCGTGCATAGCCATGCTCTTACGAAATTCTTCCTTCGACGTTACTGAGGTCAGAGGCACTACGAACTCTCGTACACCGTCGCGTGGTAAGTGCAGAGCAAACGCTACTACTTCTCCTAGTAACACGTCATGCAATCGCCTCGTCACATAAAAATCGTAGTGGTATATACATACCTCATCAGGCTCTCCGTCTGCGTTGGTTGTCCTTAAAAACACGCCCCCGTTATGGCCCCGAAAGTATGGTTTCGGAAACGTGGGTATGTTCTGTTCACTGAGCCTGTCCTCTGTGTGGCACTCGTCCTCTGCTAAATCTACGTCTTCATGCGCTGCGTAACGTGCTACCAACCCATCTACCTCTTTCCGACTTAGTGGAGGATCAAATGCGGTAACATTAAAGCCATGTGCCATAGCACGTATATCATCTTCTGATAGGTGTCCTTTAGCGCGCAGGTGCCCTATGTAAGACAGCATAGCAGGGTTCCTACCCCCTTCCTGCACCTCGTCAGGTTTCTCGTAGGTATTGCGCTCTAAGAGGTCTTTAAAAGACTGTATGCCCGTAGGGGGCGGTATCGCCTTACCCCCTACCAACTCAGCAAACGTATCGTAGTCTACCGTACGCGGCGTGTCTGCCCCTATGAGTGTCACTTGTGCAGGAGGATCGTTCTTATAATTATGTGTGTCGGGAACACGCAACACCCTAGATATGTCTGCGGTTACAGCGGGGTCTGCAGGGAAGTCACTAGCTGCACATAACTTCTTCAGTCTAAGTGCCGTGGTCAGCCAATCGTCTTTGTACACAGGAGCATCTAATATCCAGTACACGTGTATGCCACTGCCAGAATTTACGAGGGTTGGACGTGGTAGCCTATGTTGCTTGCAAAAGTCTTTGAGCCTACGAACGGCGTCAGCTTGTGTAGGAAATTTGTTATCACCTTCACCACAATCCAAATCCAAAAAGAAAGATTTAAGGGTATGTACGTTATCAGCTTTGCGTGACCCTGCTTCGGTCAAACAAGCTAGGCTATAGTAAGCATCATATCCATTGTTATCAAACTGTTGTGCAGCAGCTAACACATGACTAGCAGAAGTGTAGAATTTTTGTTTACGCCGGTCTGCGGCTGCGTTGGCTGCAAAAACGCAATAGTTCCCCTGTTGACCTAATACTAGGCCCAAAAAATGTTCTGTTTTCATTGTTACCACCAATAGGTAGCCACGGTTAAACTAATAACCGTGGCGTGGAAGTTTTAATCGTCCCACTTATCGACAAGGGAATCAACACTATCGCTCGGTTTGTCCGAACCCTTTGTTTTCCTCGTCATCTTTTTTGGTGGAGTATCTTCTTCTTCGTCGTCAGCCACATCTGCTAACACGTTATTACTTTTAGTAGACGCCGCTGCCTTGGCAAACGGGTTGTTATCGTCTAACACAAACCCCCCATCTACCGCCTTAAACGGGTTGCGGACTTCTTTGGGCACGTACTTGACAACTTGTACGGCCTTGAGGCGTAACGATACCCCACATTCCCACTCCTTACCACGCTTCATGCGGTAGGGTATAAAGTTCACTGCTACATTAACAGTGCTACCTGTGGTCAACTGAAACCCTTCAGGCAGTGGAGTGCTGTTACTATCCACCTCTAAGGGCTTAACAGTAGTCTCACCGTTGTACGCACCCTTGAGGCTGGCCTTATGCGTATATGTGCCATCATCGTCTTTCACAAACGGGTTAGACAATCTTTCGTCCCAACCATCATCACGGTTGTCATCGTAGACTGACCGCATGGCCGTAAGTAACGCCTTGGCGGTGGGTTCATCCATACGAAATTGTATGGAGTATGACGCGCCTTGGTCCCTTGCATCACAAGGTTCACTGCGTCTAATTTTTGAGTTGAACGCATAGGTGCGGTCTACTCTAGGCCAAAGTGCTTCCACACCGTCAATTAAATACGTCTCTGCCATTACTATTCTCCTTTGATTATACGTCTTGATCAGCGTCAAGATCGAACTCTAGTTGTCTTGGATCGTGCTCCTCTTCGCGCTGTAGTTGACTAGTCAAGGCTTCATCTACTGCGGACTGTTTAAACCGATACGTGTTACCGATCTTCACGTATGTATTTCGGGGTATGTGCCCCTGCCGTATCCACGCACGTATAGTAGATATGGACACTGCAAAATGTTTGGCCACGCCTTCAATAGGCACAAAAGGTTCTGTCATTATTTCTTCCTAACTGAGATTACGTACTCTTTGTCGATATTAAGCCCTTTGGGCAAAACATCAGGGTTCTCCTCTAAAAACTGTTTTAAGTGAGTTTGGTTGAGCCGTTTGTCTAACAGTTCGGGAATATCGTGTTCTAAGATAAACTCGTACATCCGCTCCCAATCACTCGTCCAATATTTTGTCTTTGTGGTTCTAAAGAACAGTCCCTCAGAGGTTCTTACACTCTCAACGTGATGGTTCTCACAATAATCCAACAGCGCATTCTTTATCATGGTCTGTTGACGCATGAGTTCGTCGTCTCGCTCTTTAAATTGTTGTGACAGTGCCGACCGCTCTGCACGTATCTTTATGTACGTTTTGGTCAGTTTGTCGGCAGATATGTCTGGCTTATCGCTCATATGCTCCCCTTTCTAATGGTAAGAACTATTAGATACTTACTTATACTAGGCTAGTCAAGCATTTCTTTGTATAAATCTATCATCTTTGTGTGTACATCTATTCTACTATCTAACAGTGAGTACACCCGCGCTTCTACTGGCGATCCTTGTAGCTGTACGATTGTGCATTTATGGTCTTGCCCCGACCGATGAACCCTAGCGTTAGCCTGTGCGTACGTCTCTAAAGATGATGTTGGTCCCCACCATACAACCGTGTTTGCGGCTGTTAGTGTGACACCGTGTGAAGCTGACTGTGGTTGAATAACAAGTACACGTGGGTCAGGTTGTTCTTGGAACCTTTTAAATATCTCTGCTCGTTTGGTTGCGGGTACGTCACCGCGTATGACCTCTGTAGACACACCGTCGAAACGTAATTTGTTGGTTATAACATCTATGGCGTGTTTGAACGGTACGAACACCAACACTTTCTTACTGCTCTCGTCAATGACTTCACGTAACACTTTATACCTATGAGAGATATCAAACTCCACAGCACTACCGTCATCAGTGTATACCCCACCTGCAGATATTTGGAGCAGCTTGTTCATGGCTACTGCCGCGTTTACAGCCGACACCTCAGAACCACTTATGGTCATGACCAGACGTTTCTTTAACATTTGGTAATATTTTAATTGTTGCCGAGTTAATTCCACCTTGCGTTTCACGTACACCATTGCGGGTAGATCAAGGCATTCTTCTTTGGTAAATCGTATGGCTGGCTGTAGTACGCGATGCACAGTATCGTTCGCCGTTTCTTTTGCAACCCACTTAAAATTTGTAATCTTAGTCATAACCATATCGCGAAAAGAACTGTAAAACTTTGGCACAACATCAGGGTTTACAAGCTTGGCTATTCCATAAGCGTCTACCGGCGATTGCGCGGCAGGTGTACCTGTCATCATCCACAACCAAGTATTTTCATGGACTAGTCTGCATAACGTCTTCCATCGTTTGGTACGCGTATTTTTGTAGTGTGTAGCCTCGTCCACAATAATTATGTCAAACCCGCCAGCCGCTATGCTATCCGAAATTATATTTACGCCATCGTAGTTTATGATTACGAAGTCTGCCCCCTGTTCTATTATTGCCCTGCGCTTCTGTGCCGTGCCGTACGCTATATCTACCGAACGATGTGGGGCAAAAGTCTGTAAGTCCCCCCGCCACGCGCTATCCATAATCGACAACGGGCACACGACTAAAACACGTTTTGCCTTGCCCTGCTGCATCAAGAAGTCTGCCGCCCAAATTGCGCTTGCAGTCTTACCCGTACCCTGTTCGTTAAAACAAAACGCTTTTCTATGCAGTGTGAAAAATGCGGCTGTGGCTTTTTGGTGTTTGAACGGCTTGTGTTTGCCTGACCACTGGTATCTGGTATCGATGGGCGAGGGTGCTCTAATACCTAAAGTTCTTAACGCTCGTGTTTCGTC
>JGI24003J15210_10001272_pt1 | contig 11022 bp, 9 predicted proteins | sample LinPmetageLP28_FD_15210 | JGI IMG/M metagenome (IMG submission 15210)
ATTGGCTTTCAGAATGGCGGTAGAAATAGGTTCTTTGAGTCATACTGCCGTGTTCGCCAGATCAATGTCGCTGACGCAGGTACTAAGATACTATTCAGAGACCCGAAGAAGTCGGAGGATTGATGACGGATGAGCAGCGAGTTTTTTTACGTTGCGCCCGTTGCAAGAAAAAAGGAGGCGTCATGGACTTTGTGCATTTAAAAGTAAAACTACTTTGTCCAAAGTGCTTTGCTAGATACAGTGGGTGGGCATGAGTATTTTAAGCTCCCTCATAGGCCCGGCAACGTCATTGCTCGACAAGGTTATTGAAGACAAAGACGAAAAGAATCGTATCGCTTTTGAGTTGAGTACGCTTGCAGAGCGCCATGCCACGGAACTTGCCAAGGGCCAAATGGAGATCAACAAGGTCGAGGCTGCTCATAAATCTTTATTTGTAGCTGGATGGCGACCAAGTATCGGCTGGTGCTGTAGTCTGGGCCTCCTGTATCATGTATTGATTGCACCCATCGCAGGCATATGGGTAGAGGTTCCAGAGATAGATCCATCGCTGTTAATGACTACTATGACTGGGATGCTCGGTTTAGGCGCTATGAGAAGCTACGAGAAGACCAGAGGCGTGAGCAGGGAGAAATAAATGTCAAATCAATTGATTGATATGTTGAAACGGCACGAGGGTGTGCGTTCTAAGGTTTACATGTGCTCTGCTGGTTATGAAACCATAGGAGTTGGACGCAATATCGCTGAATCTGGTCTTGGGCTGTCTGATGATGAGATAGAATACCTTTTGAACAACGACGTTAGCCGTGTGCGTGAAGAACTAGAAGACACTTACTTTTGGTTTGCAGCACTTAACGAAGCCCGTCAGGACGCTATGATCGACATATGCTTTAACCTTGGTATTACAAGACTACGCGGCTTTGTTAAAGCTGTTGAAGCCATGTCCCGCGAGCAGTTTGATATTGCTGCTGATGAATTTATGGACAGCCGTTGGAGCCAACAGGTTGGCAATCGTGCCGTAGAAGTCACTGAGATGATACGAACTGGGGAGTACCAGTAATGCCGCTACAAAAAATGGTATTTAAGCCGGGAGTAGACCGAGAAAACACCCGCTATACAAGCGAGGGAGGCTGGTACGACTGCGACAAAGTGCGGTTTAGGGCAGGTATGCCAGAGAAGATAGGTGGGTGGAACCGCATATCTACTAACTCTTTCTTAGGTGTGTGCCGATCTTTGTTCTCTTGGGTCACGTTAGGCAGTCAAAAGCTGCTTGGTGTAGGCACTAATCTAAAGTTCTACATAGAACAGGGGGGAACGTATTACGACATTACTCCTATACGTGCGTCTGTATCGCTTACCAACCCTTTCACAACTGTAGATGGGTCTACCACAGTCACAGTCACAGACGCTGCTGGTGGGTATATAGACGATGACTTTGTTACGTTTAGTGGTGCTTCTGCAGTGGGTGGACTTACCTTAAATGGCGAGTTCCAGATAACGTACTTAACAGGTAATACATACACCATAACTGCTAGTTCTGCTGCAAACGCTTCAGCTACAGGTGGCGGGTCAGTAACCGCTGCGTACCAAATAAATTCTGGCCCCGCTGTTGCCGAAGTATTAGTCGGTTGGGGTGCTGCTGGTTGGGGGCTTGGTGCATGGAGCACTGGGGTCACGTCTACTGACTCACTTAGATTATGGACGCAATCTAATTTTGGTGAAGATCTTATATTTGCAGCGCGTGGAGGCAACTTGTTTTTCTGGGATGCCACTGATGCGCTAACTGCTCGCGCAGTGCTACTTTCTAGTGAATCTGGTGCTTCTAATGTGCCCACTAAAGTAAATACGCTGCTTGTATCAGACAATCGGTTTGTATTTTGTTTTGGCACAAACGCACTTGGTAGCAGTGATATAGACCCAATGCTTCTGCGCTGGTCAGACCAAGAAAACGCTGTTAACTGGACGCCATCTTCTACAAATCAAGCAGGGGATTTAAGGCTTTCTAAAGGGTCTGAGATAATAACGGCCATACAAGCAAGACAAGAAATACTTGTTTGGACTGATTCGGCACTATACGCGCTGCAATACGTAGGTGCTCCAGCAGTCTGGGCAGCACAAACGGTGGGAGAAAACTTATCTATTGCCTCTCCTAGCACCGTTGCATATGCAAATGGTGTGGCGTATTGGATGGGGGTAGGCGGATTCTACCGATACGATGGCCGCGTGCAGACACTACCATGCACTCTAAAACGCTATGTATTTAACGACTTTAACACAGAGCAGTACGACCAAGTGTTTGCAGGCACAAACGAAGGATTTAGCGAGATATGGTGGTACTACTGTTCAGCAAACGCCACTACAATAGACCGCTACGTCATATATAACTATGAACAGAATATTTGGTACTACGGCAATTTAGCTAGGACTGCGTGGATAGACTCAGGCATACGTGACTTTCCTATGGCGGCTACGTATAACAACAACGTCGTGAACCATGAAGACGGTATTGATGACAACGAAACTGGCACGGCCACGGGTATAAGTTGTTTTATATCTTCAGCGCAGTTTGATTTAGAAGATGGGCATAGGTTTGCGTTTATTCAAAAAGTGTATCCAGATGTAACCTTTGACGGGTCTACGGTAGATAGCCCCAGTGCCACTATGTCGTTATTTGCAGCGCAAAACTCTGGGTCTGGGCGCAATTCACCTGCTTCTGAAGGAGGCACCAACACAGGCTCTATAACTAGAACGGCAACCGCACCTATTGAAGCATTTACTTCTAGGCTCGACCTACGAGTACGTGGCAGACAACTAGCAATGAAGATAGAATCTAGTGACCTCGGAGTGAAGTGGCAGTTAGGCTCTCCTAGATTAGAGATGCGGCCTGACGGGAGACGGTAATGGCTGTAGACAAAACAAGTTACAACATAGAGTTTAAAGCCCCGGTTCTTCCAGATCCGCCAGATGACTACAACGTGCAGTCGTTTAACCAAATGAACAACGCATTACGTATTTACTTTAATCAACTTGATAAAGGTATACGAGACGCTTCTATGTCTCCCGCTGCACAAGCCACTGCTTGGTTTTTAGGCTAGTGGCTAATCAGTATAAAAACGCAAAGGTAGATCTAACCGCCACTACTGCGACTACGCTGTACACATGCCCGACTGCTACTACGTGCATTATCAAGTCTATTCTTGTGTCTGAAGACTCAGGCAATGCTGACACTATAACTGTAACTATTACCGATTCTGCTTCGGCAGTATTTAGCGTGTTTAACGTCAAAGCAGTGGGGGCGAATGCCACGATAGAACTACTTACTGAGCCTCTTGTTGTAGAAGAATCTGAAGTAGTTAAGGTCACCGCAGCTACAGCCAACAGATTACACGTAGTAGCTAGCTTGCTGGAGTTGTCGTAATGGCTGAGTCGTTTTTTAATGAGCCATCTCAAGAAGACATTTTAGCTGCTATAAAACGGCTAGAAGAGCAGTACCCCGCGCCCACCCCTGCGCCCAAGCCCCCTGCGGCAAAGCCTACTGACGTTCTAGGCCCAGACACACTTAACAAAGCCATACAAAGTTACAAAGATATGCTGGCTAAAGGTGTTGCTTACGAGGGTGATATAGACAAGACCGACGATTACTACAATCTTGGGTTTAAGCAAGCCTTTGAAAACAGTGGTTTTAGTACCACCGCCGACATAATTGGTGGAGAAGGGGGGAATGTAACGGGTGCATTTGCAGGGCTATTTTCTGGTGGTCTAACTCCAGAATTATATTTGTCTACCGTAGAAGATGCCCCTGAGTATCTATCAGAACTACGCGGTAGTGCCAACGAACAGTCTGTAATAGAAGCGTATGCGACTATAGCCGATGCAACCACTACAGAAGAATTAGCGAGCGCGTTAAGTAGTCACTATGGGTATGAAATATCGCCCGCAGAAGTTGACTTAGCCGCCAATGGGTTTAAGGACTCTTACAAGAAGCACTCAAGTAGCTCCGCGTCAGACATTGAAACTTTCCAATCTTTAATTCGCCCAATACTTTCAGAGCAAGTGCCATACCTTATGGCTACCGAGGGGTTGAACTATCAGAAAGCTTTAGAAGAAGCACATACACGCGACCCAATGTTGCAGTCGTTGTACTTTAAGTACGGCGTTAACCCTTACCGTCAAACTGAAGATGGCTCTGCATATCTATATGACCCGTTCTCTACGGGTGAAATTAGAACCATAAACATAGAAGACAAGAGTGTAGAGAACGGCTTAAAAGCTATTGCTCTTGCGGCACTTGGGTATGTAACGGCTGGGGCTTTGGCTGGGCCGCTGTCTTCGCTTTTGTCTGGTTCTACTGCCGCCACCGCTGCTGGAGGTACAACTCTTGCGGGTACTGTTGCTGCGAAGGCAATTGCGTCTGGAGGTATAGCTGCACTACAAGGTAAGGACTTATCTCAAATACTTACCGCAGCGGCTACGGCAGGTATTACAGCAGGGGCGTTAGAACTAATACCTTTGCCCGGTACAGCCCCAAAATTAAACGCAGCAGGAGAAGCAGCGGTAGCCGCAGGCACTGCCGAAAGCATAGTTTATAACACTCCAGAATTTCTTAGAGCCGCAAACTTAGGCGACATCATGCCTGAGTGGTTAAACATAACCACTAAAATAGGTGGGCTTGGTGTTGACCCAACTAGCGTTGAAGGAATGTTGTCAACCGCAGCAACACTTATTACTGATGGCGCACTTACTGGAGTATTTGGCGAAGGTAACGACGTTATAGAGGCTTGTTTTTTAGTTGCCCAACAGGTAGCTGAAGACGAAACCGGCCAGATTCCGGGTAGAAGTGGTATTGATGAAGAAACCTTTAGACAAGCCATAGAGATTTATAACGACTTACAAGAGCAAGGGTATAGTCATACTCGCATAATGTCTGAAATAGGGTATGAGCCATCTGAAGATTTTAGAGAAAGAGTGCAGCAACAAGACCTTTTGAAGTTAGAAGCACTACGTCTTGCGGAAACAGGCGGTGCGGGGCAGCAAAAGTATGTAGAGGCTCTTGGCAAGGTTGATGAGGCTACAGGTAAAACTCACGAAGATGCTGTAGTACAAAGCAGAATAGAAGCTGGGGAAGACCCTAAAGAAGCGGCTAATGATGTGTACGGCATGTACAGTGCAGCTACACGGGCAGTAGAACTAGCAGCAGAAACAGACAACGAGGCGTGGATAACAGGTACGGCAGTTGCGCTAGAAGCAGGCACTGAGATAGCAAGAGCCTTTTTAGATATAGGCACTATGGTTGGGCTTGATACAGAAAACACTGAGTTTGCAAAAACATTAAGCGCTATATCTGGCATGGCAGGTAGTAGTAAACCAGAAGAATACAAAGAAAATTTGCAACGTATAGAAAAAAGATTTGCTGATGCTAGAGTCAGAGCTGAAAAAGCAGCAAAAAAGAATCCTGATTCTACGTCTGAAAATTGGAAAAATGATACTACTTTAGTTCTTGAAGCTATAGGTGGGTCAATTTTGTATCAACCTAAAGAATTTATTGTGGACTATATAGGCAAAGAGATAGTTCAAGAAGGAGTGCCTTTTATTGTAGGTGGGCTTGGTAAAATAGTAGCGACAGGCATAAAAAAAGTTATTGATAAAGCGCCAGATGTCATTGAAAGAATTGGTAAGTCTGAATTTGCCAGATCTATAGCTAAAGATTTGTCTGATGCTATTGACCCAACAAAAGTTGGAGTTGCAGTTACTGCTATTTCTGACGCCCTTGAAGCGGCAGGCGGGGCAGCGGGGGGAGCATTTAGTAGTGCTTATGATTCTTTTCTTGAAATTAAGCAGAAGGAATATGACCGTATAAGTAGCTTAGAAGGCGCACCAGAATTAGAAATAACAGAAGAAGACAGGCAAGCTGCTACAGAATTTGCTACTGGAGTAGCACAAAAAGCAGGTGGTGCCGGTCTTGCTATGTCTCTAATTACAGACAAATTTTTGGGGGACAACGAATTAGCAGAAAAGATATTTGGTAGAACTGATAGCGGAGCATTAAAACTTGTTGAGCGGTTAAAACAATCTGTTGTTGATATTGGCACGTCTACTGCTACTCAGGCACGAAATGAAGCAATAGAAGAATCTGTCGTCGAATACATAGCCGGTAGTTCTATTGCGGAAATAGACCCAGATAGGCCCGTAAGGTACGACACAATGTTTGCGGGGCTTATGTCTGCTGTTGTTGGTGGAGGCACGGGGGCAAGTCTTAGTACGCTTAATGACGTTTCAAATATTGTATCTAACATAGTAAAAACTACTTCTCCAGTAGTGCAAAAACGCATTGCCGACGCTAAAGAAGGCACAGGCACTGAAGCAGAATTAAAATCAGAACTTGCAGGGTTGGGTATAACCGAGGGTGATGTACAAACTAACTTAATGAACGATGGCTTTGACGATGCTTACACTACTAGAAGCGAAACTATAGACGCATTTAGAGAGACCAATCCTGAGTTTAATGCGTCTGACGCAGATATAGATAAATACGTAGGTAACAACCCCGATGCCGAATTAGGTACGCAGGTAGCTGAGTACGTAGACAGTCGATACATAGACACACAAGAAGTTATAGACGCTGCCGCTGCGGAAGGCGTTACGTTAACCCAAGACGAAGCACAGCAGTACGTGAAGCAAACTACTGTAGATGCAGATAAAGTCCTTGGAAATATACAAAACAATTTTGATGAGCAGTACACCACCCCTGAAGAAGCACGACAGCTATTAATAGATGCAGGTTATCCAGAGGGATTAATAACAGGACGAACAATAGAAGAAATACTAGGTGACGGTACGCTACCAGAATCTACTGTTAAGCAAAGTGCAACAGACTTTAACGCTGAGTACCTGCTACAACTTGCTAAAGAGACCTCTGATACCGATGGTGGTACGGATGATGCTGTAGATAATGCTGTAGATGATGCTGTAGATGATGCTGTAGATGATGCTGGTGTAGATGTTGACCCCGACCCTGTAGTTGTTGATCCTGTTGTAGGTGAAAGCACTGATGATGTAGATAGCGGTATTGATGATGCTGTTGTAGATGAAGGTACTGATAATGCTGTTGTAGATGACGGCACTGCCCCTGATGATGCCGTTGTAGATGAAGGCACTACAGCGCAAGAAGAAGTAGATACAAGTGCTATAGATGACGCTGAAACTGTTACAGACACTTCTGGCACTGACTTAACTACAGACGATTCAGCCACCTCTGCTATTGACTCAAATATTCGTGGTATAGCAGGTGCGGACTTATCTAAGCTGTACGAAGGTGTAACTCTAAACGACGACGGCTCTTACACATGGCGGGGGATAAATATGACCCCCGAATCTATGGCGCGGACGATTGCTAATAGCGATCCTAGCATGTTCCCCGAAAAGCCAGACCGCTTAGACACTATAGAGTCTAACCTCACAGATAACCTATCTGCTGTAGAAGGTAATTTATTAGACCAAATAGCAGCTAATGAAGAAGCTGGGTTAGACCGCGATAAAGCCCTTGCCGAAGCTATTAAGACAGTATCTACAAATTTAGGTGTTACGGAAGATAATCTTACGGACGCTATAGCAGCGGGTGATTCGGCATTATCAGATGAAATTGCTGATGTAAAAACTGATGTAGCTGATGTTGCTAGTGACGTAGCCGACGTAAACACCGCTGTAGACGATCTTGCTAGTGAGTTAGGTGTAACAAAAGACGAGCTTCTTGACACCATAGGTCAAACAGAAGAAGACCTACTTACGGCACTTGGCGAAACAGAAACAGCACTAAGTGGTGAGATAGACACCGTAGCCGCAGTGTTGGGTAAGCCTGCTCAAGATGTAACGCCTTCTGACGTTGACTTTGTTACTGACCTTATCGCACAACAAGAAGCACTAGCTGACCCAACTACTTTTACCGCAACTGAAGAGCAGCTAGGTTACGACGTTACGGGCGATGGTGTAATCGACATACAAGATCAGCAAATGCTAGAACAAGTGCTTGCTGGTGAAACAACATTAGATCCTCTTACAGATAATCGTTTTGCTGCAACGGGTGTGTTTGCTTCGCAGCTACAACAACAGCAAGAATTAGAACAGCAGCTACAGCAACAACAGCAGCAACAACAGCAACAACAGCAGCAGATGCAACAACAGATACAGCAACAAATGCAACAACAAGCAGAGCAGGGGTCTAAAAGAGACTTCTTTAACATGTTGTTGGCATCAGAAGACGGTAGAGTAGATGTAAAACAATCTCCTCTAGCTAAACTAGGCAAGGCGTACGATTTTAGTAATATCTTTGGTAGTTCTACGCCAACAGCGTTTACCCCCGGTACGGCTAGCTCTTACGGGATGCAGTCAACACAACAAAACACTCCCAGAGGCATGGGCAGACCCCGAGGTTTTGCTGCTGGTGGCGTGTTAGATGTAAATGAAGAATTGTTGCGGATTATTGGAGAAAAATAGTGAGTGACAAAAAAGAAGATTCGGGAAGTTGGTACAGTAAAGCGTCTTCAATGTTTACAGATGTTGTTGATTCTGACGCTGGTGCCGCACTATTGGGCACAGGGATAGCTGCTGTAGGTCAAGCATTTGCACCTGATTTTTTTAATCCTCAGTCAGCGCCTGTAGGCTACCAAGGTGAGATACCTAAATACGAAGCCGTGCGCGAGCGAGTTGCCATGCCGGAAAGACAACCTATACCTGAGAGTGGTATTGATCCGAATCGGCGTCCCGGCGGTGCAGGGCGACGGTACTTTAGTGACACTATTTACGCTAAGAAACCTGAGTCTGAGCCTATGTCAGTAGCACAAGCTCGTGCAAAAGCAAAAGAACAGGCTCAAGGATTAGCCGCGTTGCAAGCACCTAAAAATATGGCCGGTGGTGGTATTCTTGCTATGAGTAAAGGGCGTTACTTAAACGGAGCAACTGATGGCATGGCAGATAAAGTACCTGCTAGAATCGACAACGGACAGGAAGCTAGATTAAGTGATGGTGAATTTGTTATTCCTGCGGATGTAGTAAGTCATTTAGGTAATGGTAATTCTGATGCTGGCGCTAAGGCGTTACACGCAATGATGGATAGAGTGCGTAAAGAACGTACTGGAAACAAGAAACAAGGTAAGCAAATTACCGCAACAAAAATGTTACCGGCGTAAATACTATGGCAGAACAATCTAAAGACCCGAATGTAGGGCAGCAAACCGGCACTTCTGGGGCGTTAGCAGAATTTGCTGGTGATTATGTAACTGATTTTTTAGGTAAAGGCCAAGCACTTGCAAATCAAGGCTACCAAAATTACCAAGGCCCGCTTACTGCTGGAGCATCAACTTTACAAGATGCAGCGTTTCAAGGCATTGGTAACTTAACAGTACCTACCGCTGACCAAATGAGTTTTACTCCTGACACGTTCAGTGCTACGGGTGCTCCAGCCGCAACTGCCGATGCCCCTGTTGCAGGAGGCACTAATGTTAACCAGTACATGAACCCCTATTTGTCAGCAGTATTGCAACCGCAGCTAGCAGAAGCGCGTAGGCAGTCTGAAATTAGTCGATTAGCTGACCAAAATAGATTAACGCAAGCGGGTGCTTTTGGTGGGTCTCGTCAAGCACTCATGGACTTAGAACGAGAAAACATACTCAACAGAAACTTAGCAGACATAACAGGTCAAGGGTACGCGCAGGCGTTTCAACAAGGCAGAGACCAATTTAACGTAGAGCAAGGAAGAGGACAGACTGGCCTAGACGCTGCTAGACGTTACGGATTAGAAGCCTTAGCCGCGCAACAAGGCGCAGGGGCTACTCAACGTTCTATTACTGGTGAAGGTATTGCTGCGGACAGACGCGCTTTTGAAGAAGAACGTGATGACCCATATAAACAAGTACAGTTTCAACGCTCGCTTTTAGAGGGGTTACCTATCGCAGCGCAGTCATATTCTTACACACAACCTAGCGGCCTTAGCGCGTTGTTAGGCACTGCCGGGGACGCTAGCTCACTGCTACGAGACTTGTTTGGGTCTGCACCAGCTACCCCAAATCCTATAGCAGACGCCGCTAAGAAAGTAGCGGGAGGACCCTAATGTTAAGTAACTCTAGCCAAGGACTAGGCGAAATAGTCCAACGTAAAAAAGCCGCATACCAAGACAACCCGCAAGGGCTGCAACAACGCTACCAACAGAGTAAGCAGTTAACTGACTTACTTGCATTGCAACAACTAAAGTCTGAGAAAGAAGCTGCTGCACGTAACATGCAGATGGCTATGCAACAAAACCCTGCAACCATTGCTAAACAACGCGAGCAAGAAGTCCTTGGGCTAATTAAACAAGAGCAAGGACGAAACTTAGGTAAGGTCAGCCAACAAGTCGGTGGGATTCTTGGACAACGCCAGCAAGAGTCTNNNCAACGCCGNCAACANATGGGNATGGCTNNNGGNGGTATTGTTGGGTTTGATAACGGCGGTGTAGTTACTGGCGAAGATATTGCAGATTTTAAGCGTAGTAACCCTAGAAATAGGGGACTTTCAGATGAACGAATAAAACAAATAATATTAAAACAAAGAAAAACTCAAGAAGTTATGGGGATAGCGGGTACGTTTGGGGTTGATTTAGCCAAAGCTGCGGTAGGGCAACCTACGTCAGAAATAGAAGCTCAAATGGCGGCTAAGACGGGTAAAGCTGCGCCGACAACTCTTCAAGCAGCACCTAAAGCTGATGGCAAAAATCCCGGTGCAGCAGTCGAGGATCGACTTGAGTCATATCAAGGTAAACGTCCGAGCGGAGTGCTTCCAAAACCAATGCTAGATCCTAATGCGCTTACTAAACAAGGCGCAAAAGTTAAACAAAACGTAGAGGATTTTGGGGCACAAAAAAACCCCTCTGCCGCAGCCCAAGGCATAGGTAGACTTAAAGTTGCTGAACCGGATTTTGCGGGCACCACAGCACAAAGAGACATAGCTAAAGGCATACTTACTGATGTAGGTATTGACCCATCTAGAGACCCCGAC
>JGI24003J15210_10001275_pt1 | contig 11000 bp, 18 predicted proteins | sample LinPmetageLP28_FD_15210 | JGI IMG/M metagenome (IMG submission 15210)
ATGCCTTGATAGTCTGGATTGCCGTCTTCATCTACTGCATCTTTGTCTCCAGAAATAGCCTCTGGAACAACATCTGCAACTTGGTGAGCGATAAAACCATCAACACGCGTACCATCAGAAATCCACTCAAAGTTAACTGGCTTTAATGCTTTTAATCTATCTGTCGCACCTGTCATTGCCTGTGCGTCAGTTTTAAGGCGATAGTCTGAAGAAGTATTATAAGAAGTTGCCGAACCATTTGTCTTAATTGTTCCAACAACAGTGGCGGCTACAGCGGCATTATTGACAAAGTTTATATGCGTTTGATTAGAGGTTCCGTCTTTAGCTGTAATCATAAGGCCATAGTCTAGTAGGACAACCCCGCTTTCTTCAGCACTTGCACCTGTACTTTGCCGCCCAACACACCAGTGTCCACTACCCGTAAAGCGTCCCGCCTCAGAACCATCAATGCTAAAAGCCATACCTGATGATTCTTTATTATTAAAAGTGGTAAAACCCCCCGCGCCTACAGTTATATGGAAGCCATCTGTTTCTGCGCTCCCAGTCTCAGAATTTGTTATCTGTAATCCAGCAACAGTAGTAGCACTATTAACGTGCAGGTTAGATGCTGGCGATGTAGTCCCTATGCCCACGAGATTGTTTGTGGAGTCAACCGCTAGGGTGTTGGTGTCTACAGTAAGGCCAGCAAAGGCAGGGCTGTCTGTAGTGGCTACGCCTTGATTCAATGCCTTGACAGATGCAATGCTAGTCAACTCGCTGTCCATCAAAGCACCAGCGGCTGTGACGTTAGTTGTGTCTGTAACGTCTGCACTGGCCTCTATGCCTGCTAGTTTAACTCCGTCTGCTAATTCAATGATAGCGCCAGAATTATCTTCAGTAAATAGTTTTTTATCAGCCACGTTGACCGCCAGTTCACCCTGTACAAGATCACTTGCTGTAGGAACTGCTGAAGCGGTTGAGCTGTTCTTAGTTACAATTTTTGTTGCCATGTTTATATACCTTTAGTAAGTCCCGCCATCAAGCGTACCAGTAGTCATGTTGCTTGCGTTTAAAGTTGAATTAGATTGTAAAGCTGACGCAGCCAATGCACCCTGCGCTGCTGTGGCATAGTCTGTAGCCGCTGTAGTAGCTGCTGTGCCTAAGCCTAAGTTAGTCCTAGCTGTGCCTGCGTTAGCCAAGTCAGACAGGTTGTTAGCCTTCAGTGCCGCTGATGCTAATGTACTAGCTGCGTTAGATGCGCTAGTAGCTGCTGCTGTAGCACTGCTGGCTGCTGCTGTAGCACTAGAGGCTGCGTTGGTTGCAGAAGTAGCTGCTGCTGTCTCTGAGTTGTCAGCGTTAGTCTCTGAAGCACTTGCTGCACTGGCGCTAGAGGCTGCATTGCTTGCCTGGGTAGACGCTGTAGATGCGCTGGAAGCTGCTGCTGTCGCACTGGTGCTTGCTTCACCAGCTTTAGTGGTAGCTGTTGTAGCTGACCCTGCTGATGCTGTAGCACTCGTAGCAGAGTTAGTAGCAGACGTAGCCGCTGCTGTGGCTGAACTAGCAGCATTAGTCTCTGATGTACTAGCTGCACTGGCGCTGTTGCTTGCGTTAGTGGCTGATGTCGCTGCACCACTTGCAGAACCAGCAGAAGCTGTGGCTGAACTAGCAGCATTAGTAGCTGATGTTGTTGCACCAGAAGCTGAAGTAGCAGCGTTGCTTTCAGAGGTAGAAGCGTTAGACGCGCTAGTAGATGCCTCTGATGCCTTGGTTGTTGCCGTAGAAGCACTCGTAGACGCACTGGTTGCGCTTGTAGCGGCTTCTGCTGCTTTAGTAGTAGCTGTGGTAGCACTGGTGCTTGCGTTGCTCTCAGAGGTTCCTGCGGCTGTTTCAGAGGCACTGGCTGCTGTAGCACTTGTAGCAGATGCTGTGGCGCTAGTAGCTGCGTTAGTCTCTGATGTTGCTGCGGCAGTTGCTGAGTTAGCTGCTGCTGTTGCGTAGCTTGCAACACCTGTGGCACTGTTAGCCGCATCAGTTGCAGATGTAGCTGCTTGGGTTGCTTTGGTAGATGCTGTGGTTGCAGAGTTAGCCGCATCAACAGCACTAGCGGCTGCATCACTTGCTTTCGTAGTAGCTATGACAGCTTGTTGTGTAACAGCTAATAGTGTAGCGTCATTGTTACTGTCGCCAGCACCACCGTCACCTCTAAATATAGCCATTGTAGCTCCTACGAAAACAAAAGAAAAGGGGAGTAAAAGAAAGGGGGACTCCTAAGAATCCCCCAAATACTGCGGTTTACTTAACAGCTAAGGTGAAGCCTGCTTCTGGACGCATAACCTGAACACCGTACAGAGTATCAGCAGTGTACAAAGTTCCAAGGAACTCCTGCTTGTACTGAGTCTGTGAACGTACAGCTTGTTGCTCTGCAAGGACGTTGGTGTCCTTGTGGATCAACTGAGCGCCACGGATAGAAGCACCACCAGTAGTGTCAATAACAGGTACGTTGCTAGAGACAAAAATGTCAACACCGTACAGGTTACCAATCTTACCAGTCTCTACGCTCTTGCCGTTTACGAAATCAGTAGAGGTATAACGATCAATACCCATGATAGCGTTACGCAGTGAAGGTGGTACGATAAAGCTACGACCGTCCATAGGAACGTCTGCATCATCCATTTTCTGAATCAATGCACGAAACACATCATCAGAGAAGTTACCAACGTCAGCAGCGCCATCAGCATCAAATGCTTCCAAAAGGCCACTAGTGGTGTTGATCTGGAAAGAAGCAGAGTTTACATAGCTAGAACCATCACCGTTACCGAAAGACTTAGCCAGAGCAAACAGATCNTTGTCAACCTGCTTNGCCAGACCGTAGCCAGCGTCACCAGTATAGAACTGACGCAGTGAAGCGAGAGCCTGTACTTCGGTNATGTCTTCGATAAGACGAGAAAATTCAAAGTGCTTGTTGATGTTAATCAGAACTTCTGACTCAACAGAGTTCTGGATAGTTACGGCAGTCTCTGCAACTTTAGCGTTAGCTGAACCACGGGTAGGCTTAGGAACGTGAATGGTGTCACCTTTCTTACCAGTCATGCTCATTTTCTTAACGAGGTTAGCCATTACAAGATTGCTCTTGTATGCAGCAATTACTTCGTCACTCCAGATTTCTGGGATAAAAGTAGCTGCGCTAGTGTTGTCTACTGCTCCGCCCATATTGGGATATACTGATGTAGCCATGATAATACTTCCTATAAGAGATTAGTTATCTAACCCTCTTTTCAGCATAAGCCCTCTCAATTTCTGGAGATAAAGCTAAATACCTATCAGGGTCAGTTTGCATTAGTTTAATAATGTCTGAGCGTCTATAGACTTTCTTAGTTGCTGTCTCGCCACTTCCTTTTGCACCACCTGTTGAGGCAGTCTTGACAGCTTCTTTCCTGCTTGCTTTCTCGTTAGCTACAGTCTGGGCTACTACACCTTGACGTTCCTTCCAATTAGTGAAAAGCTCGTCAGCAGCTTCGTAGTCATACTGTGTATCCGCTTGTGCAAAGAGTTGAGTACGAATCTTTGATCCTTTAATCCAATCAACAAACTTACCATCTTGCAGAATCTCTTGCATGTCGGGATGACGTTGTTGCAATTGAGACTGCGCTGTCTGCTGCTTGTACTGCTGTGTTTGTTGTTCAGCAGCTTTGATTGAAGGATGATTCTTAATCGCTCTCTCGACAGCCTTGTCGGGATCAGAGAAAAAGTCTATTTCTTCTTCAGGTTCTTGGGTTGCTGGTGTTGTGTCGAGTTGTGTCTGAATGTAGCTATCAACAACAGACCGTAGTTCCCCTACTTCACTGCTCTGTCGGCCTAGTAACTTCTCAGCCTCCTGGTGCATCCGTACAATCTCAGCCGTTGACTTTCCTTTGTACTTGTCAGGGATGTCATCTTCTTGAGAAGTTTCCTCTACTTGAGGTTCCTCAGTCACTTGACTTACTACTTCTTCTTCTTCGTTGATTTCTACTTCGTCTTGACGCTCGTCTATAAGTGTTGCCATTATTAAACTCCGTGAGTATTCTCATTATGGAGGTGTATTATGCAGGGCTTCGGTTAGGAGTTGGCCTTGCGCTCTTGTTGTAGCTTTTGTGCTCTGTTCCTCTCCCACTGTCTGGTAGCACCCATAAAATCGCCAGAGATAGGGTCTAACTTGGAACGCACTGCGCTTACAATTCTGTTAGCTATTTTGCCACAGGCTAAACAGGGTATATGTGTACATTCGGAATCAACAAGTCTTTCGTTAATGTGTCCGTCCTCACACTTAAACTCAACCATAATACGCATTATGCTGCTTCTTCTACGTCTTCTAGTTGTTGCTGCTCTGCTGTGTCAATCTGAGCTTCTAAATTTAGTATGTTCGCTATGACTGAGAGTTGGCCTTTACGGAAGTGCAGGTCTTCTAAATCTTTAGTTACTTCTACTGAGTTAATCATTACCGCATTAGAGGATAAGTCATCTAGCAACTGTTTCCATCCTTCTGAACGGAATAAATCTTTCATGTTGCGGTAATATAGTTCTAGTTTAGGGTCAATCACACTGTTTCTCCTATAAGGACAGTTGAATTAGTTATAGTTACACAGTTAGTATAACATAAAAGTATAAGAAAGTCAAGCTTTATTTGTATTTTTACTTGACTTCTTAGTAGTTTTGTTGTATATGGCATCCCAATTAGCTGCAAACTTCTTTGAGTCTGTCTTGCGCTGGGTGCTTCCTTTGCCACCGTGGGTCTGGCCCTTCATCGTTTCTTGCCTTTATGTAGGCCATGTTTGGCGTGTTGCTTGCCCTTAGAAGTTGCTGCTCTCTTCTTTGCGTTAGCAGACGCTAGTTTCTTCTTCCCTGCTGCTGTGGACTTCAGCTTGCTGATTGTCTTAGAAGGCGCGTAGACTTCTCCAGTCTTACCGCTAGGCTTACCAGAGGGTGTACGCCACTTCTGCTTAGTCCACTTCTTTAGGCTTTTCTGTGATTCTTTTAGCGCCATTACTTATAGCCTCCGCCTTTTGCCTTGTACTCCTTGGCTAACATCTGAGCTTTCCTAGCAGACCATTGACCAGCGTTACCACCTTTAGTGCCTGCTTTAATCTTGTTAAACAAGTTCTTCCGCATAGTGGGCTTAGTGTAGTTTCCTGCTTTATTTACTGTAGACTTCTTGGCTGGCATATCACTTACCTTTTTTAACTGGCTTCTTCTTAGGTGCTGCCTTCTTCTTCTTAGGTGGACGACCTACTTTACTACCGTATGTACCTTTACCGTATGGCATAATAGCCTCCTGTTATTACCACTTAGTTTTATCAGCCCAGAAAGCTGCTGACATCTTGCCTTTTGCTATGTTCTTGCCGTGTCGTGCTTTAAAGCTGGCACGTTTAGCTTTCATACGAGCAGATTCACCCGCTTTGGGTTTCCCTGCTGTGCTTGCCCCCTGTTCTCCAAACCTAATGGTCTTAACTTTGTCACCTTCCTTCGCCACAACAACATGGCTTTTCTTTGGATGGTTAGGGGTACGCTTGGGCTTGTTATAACCACTTACACCTGCCCTAGCTAGTCTTGGATCTTTTTTTACTGGCATTCTTTTCTGCTCCTGTATTATCAGCTATTTGTTTCTCAAGCTGTACAATCTTCTTAAATAGTTCCTCAAACTTTACATTTACTTGAGCTACTACGTTCTCTAAATCCCTGGTGCTTACCATTACTGTAGTCCTTGTGGTTGTGGAGGAGCTGCCTGACTAGCAACATTGCCCTCTTTTACTGCTACTTCTCTTTCTTTAATCAACTGCTCTGAAATCTTTAAACGCTTCTCAAACTCTTTGTCATCTGCGTCACCAGCTTTAATGTTAGTAGTGGCTGCTTTGATGCGATCAATCTGAAGCTCCTCTGGTATTGCCTGTGCTTCAACAACCAGCTTCTGCGCTCTAGCTTGTGACTCTTGCGCCTGTCCTTGTAGTGCAGCAGTCTGTGACGCTTGGAATGCCAACTGAGCTTGCTGTGCTGCCTGTGCTGCCTGCTGTGCTTCTGGGTTAGGCTGGTTAGCTTGCTCAAGCGTAGCAATCAACTCTTCACGATTAGACAGGTTCATGTTGTCAATGATAGATGTTACCAGCTTAGGATACATAGGCTGATCAGGTGACATAGTTTGCAACAACTGCACAAGCTGTGTTACCTCGTACTCACGGGCAATGATGCCTAGTGAGCTAGAAGTGTGGAACTTGTAATCAGCTACTGGGTATAGCTCAGGCTCAAACTGCATGTAACGCCACGCCGCCTTCTGTACAAACGGAATCAGGAAAGAGTCTTGGAAGTTGATCAGGGTACGCTTGTGTCGCTTGATGATAGCACCTAGTGACATAGAGACACCAGCAGCAGTAGACTCGCCATTGATAGAACCAGCAATGCCTGCTGAGTCAATAGCACCTGTGGCAGTTTGCACCATGGTCTGTAGAGACTGTGCCTGTGCAAATGTAATCTGACTTACGTTACCAAAGTTAAAGGGCTGTAGAATCTCAGCAGGGTTACCATTGGTTAAGATGGTCTTTCCTGGCTGTATGCTTGGTTTAGCGCCTCTAGGCATACGAGAAGCGTCCATAGCCATCATTGGGTGGATGGTTAGGGCAAGAGCGTCGATTCTAGCGCGTAGTTCTGTGTCTAACGCCTTTTGGCTGTTATACCCTTTCTCACATACTCCTCTGCCCCAAAAGCGGCTAGGAACGACATCCCAAGGGAATGCGACAACAGGACGATCCTGCATCATGTATGGGTTCTTCTCAGCCTTGAGTAGAATACCACCGTTAGCAATAACAACCATTGCCTCAACGTAGTAGGTTTCTTCTTCTTCGCTGTCAAACTCTACTACCTCTTCCTCTGCATCGTCATCTGCCATAGCTTCTTTGAGCAAGTGCGTAGGAACAAGGCCGTAGTATTTAGTCAGTCTAATCTTGTCCTCTGAAAAGCTAGTGAGGTCTTGGTCAGGCTCTAGGTTAAAGTCGCTAGTAGCTTCTGCAAGCTGTACGTCACGATACACACCCTTCTCTTGTAGCTGCTCAACCAAGTGGCTAGACACATACTCGTCTACAGCACAGCCCAGTGCAGAGTCAATGTCTGTTGCTACTGGGTCAATCAGGAAGTTCTGTGGCATGACAGGACGCAGCTTAACACAAGTGCGATCCTTGATAGTAACACCTACTGCTTGTAGCTCACCGCCCATAACAGGCTGTGTAGCAGGAGCCATTTCTTTTTCTTCTTCTATTACAACTTCTGCAATGCCTGTACCAAACACTGCTGCGTTAATTAGACACTCAGCTACGTTCTTACGGACTCTGTTCTTTGCAAAGTCTTCTTCCAAGTAACCACGCAAGGCTGCAATGTCGGCAGGGTTCTGATCTCTGACATCATCTTTAATGTCAAACCACTTGCCACGGCCAAAGGTAGCTTCCTCTAGTTCTGCAACTGAGGACTCCACAGCCTGCTGTAGCGCAGGAGATATAATCTTAGATCGCTCTGACTGACGGGTCTGGTCTTGTGCTGACCAGTGACCACGCCATAGGCGATAGTATTCTTCAAATTTGTCGGAGTAGTTGGCTTCGTAATGATCTCGCCAGTTGTCACACTTGTCCATTACCCAGCCTTCAATGTCCTGCTCCAGGGTAAAGTTGTCTGCGCCTTCTAGTTCCATAGTTAGTAACCTGCGTATTTATCTAAGAATTCGTAGTCCTCATCTTCATAGTCATAAGCATACGAGACTTTGGCTAACTGGTCTATGTACGCTAAGGAGTCTATCAAGTCATCATGGACTAATGGATTAGGGAACTGAAACAACTCGTCTAGGAACTGAGTATTCCACTTACCCTTGTTTAATGTAATGTTGCCGTGTTCAAAGCGTCCTTGCAACGCCCACACGATTCTATCTGTCTTCTTCTTGTTACCGTGGGTTAGTTCTTCTATGCGGAAGAAGCGTTGGTTGCTTTTCATCTGGTCGTTCAAGTAAGGGGCAACAGCGTTCTTTAACGCTCCCTTTTCAATTCCAACCGCAACTGGTTGATAGTCTCGTACCGCTTGGAAGATACGTCTGGCGGTCTCTTCAACGCCCCAGCGCCCATGTATGATATTACTAACCCACCAACCAGAAGGCCCAGCCTTAACCACAGCAATGCTTGTCTGATCAAGTCTTTTAGTTTTGGTAGTGACTTTTTGAACGTCTGCAAATCCAGCCAAATCCACGGCAATATAATACTCACCGTCAGAAGGCTCTTCCTCGCTAAACTTAACATCATCTTCTTTAAAGAGTTCACTACCGTGGGCCTCAAAGCTTGCCATGAACTCCTGTCGGAATGAGAAGGCTGACATACTCTTCTCAGCAGCTTCGATCTCTTTAGGGTCTAGCAACGGGTTGTCAAAGCTAGTGTAGTGATAACCTTTAAACGTATCGTCCTCAGATACACTAGCGTATTGGTATAAGTCATAGAAGTGGTTACGTCCCATTGGCGTACCAATGAACATCGCAGAACCCTTCTGATCCGCAAGAGCAGGGCGTAGGATTTGCTCCCACACCTCTGGCTTCATGTCAGCGTATTCGTCCATAACCAAGAACTTCAAGCTAACACCACGCATAGTCTCAGGTCTATCAGCACCCTTCAACGTCAGCAACGCACCGTTGATAAACTTAATCTGTAGGTTGTTGACATGGCTTGACGCTATAACGCTATGGCCTAGCTCCAGTAACATCTGCCACATAATGTCCCTAGCCTGTCCCTGTGTAGGGGCAACGTAGAACACCTGACCTTTCGTGGCTGACAAGCAGTTGAGTATTAGCGACCACGCAGCTAACCTACTCTTACCTGTACGTCTACCAGCAGCTATCACTTTAAAGCGTGTAGGGTCGTTGTAGACCTCTTGCTGCCACGGTAACAGCTCAACCTTTAAATCAGTCAAGCTAGTACGTCCACATTACAGGAGATTCATTACCGTCAAGGTCGCGGATGTCAACATGCACAAAGCTACTAGCAACTCCAATTCCTGAAAAGCCCATCGAGATAGCCTCTTGAACAATCCTAAACCGTTGTACACCGCTGTTGACTTTGATATCTGCTGCAATACCTTGGGCATGAGTTCCTGCTTTCTCCTTCTTTGCTTCAATGGGGTGGTCTTCAGAACGATAACCACTCGTGATAACAAAGGGGAACCCACAACGTGCGCGTAACAAATCTAACTTCAGCAACAGCCTGTCACTAATCTCATTCTCGCCAGTGTACTGACAAGCGAACTCTTCCCTAGTAAAATAGTCTAAGTCTTCATTGATATTATACATCTGTGTATTCCCCTTCTATGGGTTCTTCATTACCGCTTATGACGGTGGTCTCGCCACCAACGCCAGTAATGGAGATGTTAATGGCACTCTTGCCGCCACTAGCCTTATCCTTTTCAAAATAGCTGACAGGTAATAACCTATCCATACAAATCTTCCAAGCCGCTGCCTGGTTCTTATGCTCATCGTCTAACGCAGCATTCATTATAGAATCTAACACCTTCTTACTCTTAGGCGATGCTAACATTCTTGCTTTATACTCGTTGATGATGGCTGCATCACCTTTAGGTCTACCAACGCCTCTGCGCTGTCCCTTGGTAACACTCTGCACCTTCGCCTTCTTAGGTCTTCCTATCTTCTTCTTCTCAGTCATAGAATTGCCTCTATAGAGATACTATGTAGACTGTATAGTCGCTAACGCTTTATTGCTTTAAAGCACTAGAGACTTTAAAGCTTTAAAGCATTAAAGACATTGTAAGGCTAAGAATAATAATTATTTGATCTTAAATTCCTCTTTAACGTCTCTAATGCTTTAAAGCTTTAACGCTCTGTTGCTTTAAAGCGTTAAAGCTATATAACATTAACAACTTAAACACTCTTTAATGAACTATATAGTTAGTATAGCATATTTCTGAGCAGAAGTCAAGCATTATTTACTGTTATTGTTATAATAGTTACTAGGTTAACACACCACAGTTCCTTTATAGGCGGATTCTGGTTAATAACAGCGTCTCCGCAGTGGCTTTTTTATTCCTTTATTATCAACTACTTAGCTATATAGCCTATAGCTATAAGCACCCTTGTTTTAATAGCCTATTTTACCTCTTTTTTGTATCTGGGCGGGTACAGTAACAATCCTGCGCCGCTGGCCCCCTCCCCCGTCCCTCTCCAGCACAGGCCACAGCAATTGTCAAGGCTAGAAAGTGACCAGCAGAGCCTGGATAGTCATCCACAGAGTTATCCACAGGCTACAGAGTCATCCACAGAGTTATCCACAGGCTGGGGCGTGACTGTATAGGCTGATCTGGTCACTGGAGTTTCTGTACAGTGAAGAGTGAGTATGCTAGTGGGTACTACATAGACCTATGCAATCACCATGCCACAATGCTATAGCCTACACTGATAACATCAGGTAAATACATAACTGAGAGTTATATAGCCATAGCAGCCCCAGAATTGCCGTCTAAGCGCATCACTGACTAGGCTATGCCATAGCATTGCTATAGGTGCTAATCGCTGGCATTTGCTACAGCCCAGCAATGGCGCGGGTTGTAGCGCAGTTCTATATACCTATATATAGTAGGCATAGTGTTATAACTCTGGTGAATGCCTGTCTGTTTCATTATAACGAATAAATATGGAATTAAATGCGAACCAAGTACACTAAGTAATGCTCAGTTTGAGCAGCGCGGGAATAAAGCGCCAACCACTACTACAATTAGAGGAAATAAGACAATGGATACAGGCGATTATATAGGTATAGGCGCGCTAGCTTTTATGGTGCTAATATGGGTAAATTTAAATATGATGGGGATTATTTAAGTGAATAGCGCATCTATCAAACAACAGAAACGCGCAGCGCGGCTGGATTTTCTGGCCGCTGCTGTTGGCTGGTCTACCATAGCAGCCATCAACTATTTGCTATTCTCTGGATTTTTCTGGATACTAGCTAACCCATTATCTACTT
>JGI24003J15210_10001279_pt1 | contig 10988 bp, 15 predicted proteins | sample LinPmetageLP28_FD_15210 | JGI IMG/M metagenome (IMG submission 15210)
AGTAATAGTTGAGTAATAAACGCTATTACGAATCGTTCAATTAAGCTCCTGCTGAACCATAGATACCACGCCAGTTTGAAAAACCGAAGCTGTATCTTTCTCTAGCTTTGTAACGAATGTTACCAGTAGAGAAATCAGGTTCCATGTTAGTCTCCATGCCAGTTCTTTGGAACATTTTTAGACCCTCGCCTTGATCTGTAACAGATGTAAGCAAGAAGAAAGCATCAGGATCAGTTAAATAATGATTAACTGTATAGCCACCGGGTAACACACCTGTGTTTTTGATAGCGTTTACATCATTATCTGCTGTACCTGATCTTAGAGTGCTGTTCAATATTCTGTCAGCAACAAAAACTAATTGTGGTGGAACCACAAGTTTTGAAGCATTAACAGAGATTGTTAGACCTCTATCGTCTGTAAATGTTGAGATATCAATAAGTGCATCTTCCAATGAAGTTTCATTGAGGTCAGCCATGGATGTAGCTCTATTCGCTGCTGTTCCACCACCTGCGAGGGGGTGAGCAGTTGCGATTAAAGGTTGTCCATCACCACCAGTAAAACTGGTAGAAAATGCGTTATTAAGTACATTGGCACCTTTCACTTCTTTGGTGTTAGCCATTGATCGTGCTAGTGCTTTTGTATATCTTTTTCCTAAAGAATCGTAAAGGTTATCTTCAACTGCTTCTTCTGTTAATGCAAAAGCTAACGCAATCGTGTCATGCGTATATCTTGCTGTATAACTTTCAGAAGAATTGTCGAAAACAACTCCTTGACCTTCAGACTTAGTTGGTGCTGAACCAAAGCCCATAATTAATACTTCTTCTTCGAAAGCCTTTTGAGAGTCTTCGATTGAAAAAATTTCAGTATATTCTTGTTGGTACTGATCGTACTCAAGTCCAAATAAACTGTTTAAACCGGGTTCCAGTTCCTTCGCTAATTGTGCTCTTGAAATTGCCATAATTTATATCCTTATGCTAAACCTGCACCTTTCTGTCCACATATATGATTTTGAATCACACATAGAACATTGGTGTCAGTCGAACCTACATCCGAGTTATCAGGGTCTTGAGAGATATCTAACACTTTCAGTGGTAGTGTAGCAGTGGCTGCACCAGTACTAACTGCACATTCAGTATTTGATCTTCCAGACTTAGTATCGCCTACAGGTGATCCATCAACAATGTCGAAATTTCCGAAGATGTCTGCAACTGGAAAAGCTGCGTTACATTGTACTTCGAAAACAACATTAGGATGATCTATCACATTAGCGATTATATCAGAGGAAGTAATACTTCCTGCGTAATGATTACTAAAAATCTGTTCGCCTTCAGAGTTTGTAAAGCTCACGCCATTAAAAACTCCTACGATGGGTACAGTTCCAGTAGCGGCATGTCTGCCCAATACACCTGCTGTAAGCTGTGTAACCAAGTCGCCTTGGAAAATTGGGGTAGTCGCACCACTAGCGATTCTGTATCTTGATTGTCCACCTGAATAAGGTGCACCACTCATCATACGAACAGGTTTTAGTCCAAATGGAGCATTTTTATTTGCCATAATTTAGTTTCCTGTTATTTGATTACTTTTTTGATCCAAAAGTAACCTGAGATTCTCGTTTAGAATCATACTTAACATAGCGATTGTCTTTGCCTGAATCATTAAACATAGTATTGTCTAACGCTTCATTGGCTTGACGAGTTCTACTTTCATAGTGTTCTCTTCTTTCTTTAACAGTCTCTATGGGCATTTTTGCTAAAACGAGTCCTTCGTTGTGTATTACGCCTGCCATCCTACCTTGTTCGATAGTAGGAAAATGCCAACCTTCAGGTAGCTCAGAACCTTGTACAAGTTCCCAACCTTCCCTCAGTCTATAACTCATGTTATTTGCATCTTCTTGACCTAAAGTTGCTTCTCTAATCCACCTGTATTCATAGCCTTCAGGTGGTGGAGGAGTTTCAAGTTTTCTGACTGGTCGCCATGGTTTTCTACGAGCTTCTTTATCGTGTGTCTCGGAATCACGAACATTTCTAGTCATATCCAGTTTCTTATCGTCTTTCATTAGATTACCTCTCTTTGTGAAATTTTTTGTTTCTCTTGGGCTACTCTTTTCAACCAGTCATCTTCTGACATGTTGTAAGGTTTTAACCCTCTGAGGCGATCTACTTCGGACTTAGAAAAAGTCACGCCTTTTTTCTTAGCTTGTGTTTTTTGCCGACTTCCTACGGAAGCAGATGCGACTCTTTGCACAGAGGGTCTATCATCTTTTGCTTCGGCTTTTTCATTATTATCCAATGTAGGATAAACTTTAAAAACTCTTTTGTTTAACTCATTGTAATAATCATCAGAGTCAGCTTCGTAACCCTCGTTGACTAAATTAAAATGAGTAAAATACGCAAACTGGGTTGCTTCAACACTTTCTTGTTTGGATTGATCTCCATACCAAGTATTTTTACTTGCCCAATCTAAAGCCTCTCTTGTAGGCTGTGGATCAGCTTGTTGTTGTTGTTGTTGTTGAACTTGTTGTACTGGCTGTGCTTGTTGTGGCTCTTGTCTTCTGTTTTTAGCCATGCGTAATTTTTCTTTTTGTATAGAAAGATCACTTTTAAGAGTGTCTGCCTTAGACATAAGTTCTGCATCGCCTGATTCAACAGCTTTTTTGTACAATTCATTGGCTTGTTGTTCTTTAGCATCAATGGATTGTTCTTCTGCAATCAAAGTTTGTGCACCAAGTTCATTGGTATGCGTACGCAAAGCATTGATCTCTGCATCTTTTTGGGATGCTACTTGTTCAAGATACTGTGCTCTTTGTTCAGCTTCTTTTGCTCGTTGGGTTAGTTTATTAACTCTTTTAGAAACGCCTTTTGTATATTCATCTAATTCATCATCAGATTGAACGACTCCATCACTAATAGGTTCTTCAACTATTTGTATATCTAGTTCTTGGGATTCAACTTGTTCTGCATTATTTTCTATCATTTATAAACTCACTATATCATCAGGATTAGAAATTGTAGCAATTACTTCGTCATCGTTAATAATTCTTACTTCTTCACCATCATCTAATTTAAACCTAGCACCTGAATAACGACCAATCAATACCCATTGTTTCTCGTGACACCATGGTGCTCCATATTTTTCTCCACTATAGCAAAGAGGACCACATTTGACTACATAAGCGACAACTGTTGCCAGTTGTTCTTTATCTTGTGAGTCTTTTGTGAGAAGGATTCCTCCCTTTGTTACTCCCTTACCACGATAAGGAAGAACTAAGATTTTCCAACCTGTAGGTTGAGGCATACGCTCTAAAATAGAATCATCTAGCTTGCTTGGGTCTAAAACAACCTCATCAGGTTCTACATAAGCTGAAGATAATTCTACTGTTTTTTTAGTCATTGTGTACCTTAAAGTAATTTTTTATAAAATCTTGTATATAGTACAACGCTTCTAGTTGTCCTTGCAAGTATTTATGGTGTTCCATGTCATTTAAACCACCACCCATATAAGTCTCACTAATAGCTTCTATCTTAGAATCTATTTCTTTTTGTAGTTTTTCAAGAAATTGTAAATCCACTAATCTCTCATTTTGTAATCAAGACCTTGGGTAGCCGCTCCACCACCTCTGCATTTCATAACCTTAACTCCACCACCTTTTTCCATTTTGACAGTGCCACCATAACTTTTATATTGAACTTTTACGCCTTTTTTCTTGGCAGAGTTTTTAGCCATAGCTATACCTTTTGGGCTGTAATCGTAATGTTTTCCACCTACTTTTGGCATAATATTCTCCTATTTAGATTTTTTGGATTTTGTAATTTTTGTAACTTTTTTTACTGCTTTGACAGTTTTTTTAGCTACAGGCTTAGATTTTTTAACAGCTTTTTTTACAACAGGCTTTACTTCTTCTGTTATTTTTTCTGCTACTACTTCTTTAACTACAACAGGTTCAACATTAACAAAAACTTCACCCATATCAATTGCCATTTGTTTTTTAGCAATTCTTTCATCAGAAAGTTTTTTTCTTTCTGCTAATAATTTTTCTTTAGCTAACCTTTCAGCTTCTTCGTTTGCTCTGTCAATTTTTTTTTGAGCTTGCAAATCTTTTATTTTGTCTTTTATATAAGATGTTGTCATATTAATTTCCTCTTAGTTTTGATTGTAACTCCATAAGTTTCAACTCTGCTTGTTGTTGCATCCTTTCTACTGCTAATTGGAGTTTATCATCAGCGATAGTTTTTTGCATGTCTAGGCGTTGTTGTTGCATTTGATTGTCAAGCACATTGGCTTGAGATTGTAATTGTTGTTTAGAATCAAATTGTTCTTGATCTATGTCTAACTCTTTATCTTTGAGTGCTAATTCTTGTTGTCTAATTTCTACCAGTGGATCGCCTTGATTGGTTTGACTAATAGATTCCATAAACTGATTAGTTAGTTCTGCCAAAATAGGTGAGCTCATTTGATCTAACATCATTTGAATCTGTAATTGTATTTGCTGTGCTTCTTCAGGCGTAACTTGTTGCATTTGTGCCTGAACCTGTGCAATTTGTTCTTGCATTTCAGGTGGCATTTGCTGTTCAGCTATTTGAGATGCAAAGAATTGTAAATGTTGCATAACATGGCTAATAATTAATGATTGCAATTGTGGGTTCTCTTTAACCACTTGAGTTAAAAATAAACTTTGATGAGCTTGTACATGAGCTTCATGATTTTGTTCTGCAAACGCTTGTGCAGGTTGACCAAGTAATAATCCACTATTTTCTAAACCTGCATCTATAGGTTTTGGTGTGTTATCAGCAGGTGGTTGTAACAACGCATCTACATTATCAACACCTAAAGCACTGTACATTCTGTAATAGGCTTCATAAATACCTGTAGGTCCATGTATCTCAGGGTTTGATTGAACCATTTGTAANAATTCTTGNGCCATCGTAATTCTTTGGCTTTGTGAAAATATGTTTGGATCAGAGACAGGTACTATGTCTATGCGATTGTCAAAATCAGTAATCTTTATTTCTCTTGATCCTGAACCAGTGTCGTATGGGTATTCAGGTGGTAAATATTCTGCAAAGACTTTGGCTAAAAGATTAAATTCTAGTTTCTGTGCATAATGCAATCTTTTATGGATAGCACTCATAACCTTAGTTCCACGCTCTAATAACGCTACTGTGGTTCCTACAGGCATGGCTTGGTTCATATCACCAACATTCATATCACCAATAGAGGCAAATCTTTTGCCTGAATCTACTAATAAACCAAGTAGTTGCATAAGAACATTGCTTGGTTCTTTGATAGGTAAAGGTATTAAGTTTTCTCGTAAAGAGCCACCTGTTGTATCAATGTCTCTAAATTCACCGGGTTGTAAAGGTTCAGCTTCATCACGAATACGCATACCTCTAGCTTTAAAACCTGCAGGGAGATTAGCTAGTGTTCCTGCATCAATAAGTTGTCTAAGAATACTGGTAGTAGCTTTAGATATACCACCAATCATGTGTGATAGACCTAGCCCATAGAAGCCTAAACCGGGTAAAAACTTGTATTGTACAAAGTAATTAATTTTATTTTTGCTTGCATCATTTGGATTGTAATTTCTTCTTATTGCAAGTATTTGGTTAGATTGTTCGTCTACAGTGACAATGTATGGCAGTTTTAATCCTGTTGGCTCACCTGTTTCGTCTTTATCTTCAAAACCTTCTAAATCAAGAATGGTATGTACTTCATAAATAGTTCTGTTGCGATCTTCTGTATAACTAGGAGAAGTACCTTCTATCTCATCAATTTCAGTGGTTATATCATCACGACTTTCATATGATTCTTCAGGTATTTCTACATCAATGTAAAAACCTGATAATTGTTGTTTTTTGATCTCGTTTCGTGACATGGTGATCGCATGTGTAATTCTTTCTGCTGTAGACATGTCAGGAGCTTCGTATGGAACAATAAGGTCTTCAGGAGGTATAAACTTAGACACTGCTCTTTGTAATACAAAATCAAAGTAAATTTTCTTAAAACATGAGCCTGCAAGTGGTAGATAAAATAATAATTGATCTAATTCAGGATCGTAGTCTTTCATTACATTCATAATGTAATAATTCATAAACTCTTGTACTCTTTCAGCCTGTGACTCTGTTTCTACAGTTCTTTGACCAAGAATTTGTGTCTTGACTGGTCCTTTAGCAGGTAGTAACTCCTTGTAAGCCTGTGCTTGGAACTGAGTTGTTGCCTCTGCGAGGATTGGATGAATTACGCCTGATGATCCTTGAAATGGTTGAGAACGACTGTCATCAAACTTCATACCAAGGTATTTTAATCCGTCTGTGTAAGTTTTTTCCCATTCACTTCTTGATTCAAGATCGCCATTGATAGAATCAATAAGATTAGATGCTAATTTAGATAATTCTTTTTCATCTATAAATTCAGCTAGATTATCAAAAAAATCTTCTGTTTCGCCTTCCATACTAGCAAGTTCAGCGGCTATTTGCTCGTCTAACAGAACCTCATCGTCAACAACCATGATGTTGTCTGCATCATTTATTGCTTCTGATCTGCTTTGTTCAGGGATAATTTCTACAGAACTTCCTGACTCAATTATGTCAGGATCATTTTCTGTGCCTAATACTCTTTCAACTGCCATAGTAACCTTAGTGTATCACTCTTTTTTCGTTTAATTTTTCCAAAAATTCCTCGCCATGTATCTCTGCGAGTTCACCATCTATTATTAATCCTTGGTATTCAGCAATAGCTTCTGCTATTTGTATGTCTTTAGCAAAAATATTAGGACCTGAATGTTCAGTACCATCCCATATAAAAGATGTAATAAAAATTTTCATTGGTTAATAATACACTGTTCTGTCTTTTCTTAATAATTTTACTTCATCTTGATAATCTTCGTGCAAAGATAAAAAACCACCTTGCCTAAATCTCATCAAAGCCATAGTTGCACTATCGCAATAGTCATCATTATCACCATAAGGGAAACTTGCCATTTCTTCAATAACTTCGTCTGCAAAATTTTCATCAGGTGCCCAAACCATGCCTGATTCAAAAATAGGTGCAACACTGTTCATTCTTGCTACTTTGTCTTGACCTCTGCTAGGTGTATACGCAGTTACAGGTATGCCCATCCTTCTTAATTCTTGTGTTAATGGGGTTCCTGATGCCTTGGCTTCAATTAAAACACAGTCAGGCTCCCAATACTTGTATTCATCCCATGCTAGTCTTTTAAGTTCAGGGAAATCAACACGCATCCTTTTTGCATCTAATAAAATAATACAAGGAGTCTCATTGGTTTCATGTTCAAACACTGCCCATGTAGTTATTGCTGAATAATCAGCAGTTTCTTTTTTAGAGAACGCAGTATCATAACTTTGTATAACATAATCATAGGATGGTACTTGTTCACCATGCCATTTTTCCCACCACTCTCTTTTAACAATAGAACCTTCTTCAGCAGTAGGATTTTGCATCCACTGTGCGTTCCATTTTGCTACAGGCAATGATGCTTTTACACTTAATAGCTCTTCTTTCTTCCAAAACTCACCCCACAAAGGTTTATCTGTCTTAGGCATAATTGCAGGAAATTCAACAACTTCCCATTGATCTGCGTTTTCTTGACCTTGTTTTTTTAGAACCTTTCCAACCAAATCTTTTGTGCTCCACCTTGTCATTACAATAACAATAGTTCCACCGGGCTGTAATCTCTGTCTAGGTCCTGATGTATACCATTCATAGGCAGAGTCCATAGATTTTGGTGATAATGCATCTTGTTCACTATGTGGATCATCAATAATCAGTAGATCAGCACCACGACCAGTAATGGCTCCACCAACACCTGCGGCGAAGAACTCACCTTCCATGTTACTTGTCCATCTACCTGCTGATTTATTGTCTGCTTGTAGGCTAACATTAGGAAAAATAGTCTTAAAATCCTCAGAATCAATTAAATTTCTTACTTTTCGACCAAATCGAACAGCTAATTCTGATGTATGGGTACATTGAATGATCTTTAAGGCTCCATTTAAACCCATCATCCATGCAGGGAAGAAGGTAGAAGCAAATTCTGACTTGGAATGTCTTGGTGGTAAACAAACAATTAATCTTTTTAGTTTGCCTTGAGCAATACGATTAAATTTATCAGCAATAATTTTGTGGTGACGACCTTCAATAAAAGTTTCACCCCACATATGCTTTACAAAGCTCATAAANTCTTTTTGACAAGAGTCTTGTTTGCCTAATTCTTCATACTTTTTNAGCAAAGCCATAGCTTCAGCTTTGTCTTGAGGTGACAGAATATCAAAATCTTTTAATTCATTGATATTCACAAAAGACGGACAAGATAGATAGATAGTGACATTTTTGGTTCTAACTTGCCCTAAGCACTAATGGAGTAATGCCTAAAATAATTATAAACGAATTAAACTTCATACCATTTTTTATTTTCGAACATTAATGCTTCAGCTTCTCGTCTGCGTATTAAACCTTCTTTAACGACTCCATTTGCCTTGTTCCAACGCTTAATTTGAGCAGGTACACCTTCATAATCCTTGTCATTTAANACTTTNAGNAGCGAACTGGACTTAAGATTGGTGGGTCCTAAATTGTAAACCCAACTAACTAACGAATCAAAATGATGCTGTTCTAGTGGCACCTCTACATACTTATCTACATAGTTACAATAATCTACTAACTCGTCTTCAAGCATTTTTTCTGCTTCTTCTTGGGTGATTTCCATGTCTTCTGTAACACCTTTAGTGTGTCCATAGCCAATTGTTAGTACATTAGCGGCACATCTGTAAGATTTAAGCTCACAGCCTTCAAATTTTTTAATTAGCGAGATGCCTTCTGACGAAATTTCCATAATTACTCCTTTTTTTTAGTTGTAGTCACTGTTCTGTAGTAAACCACAACTTCTTGTAGCTCATTAATATATCGTTTAAGTTCTTGCATGTTGTATGCCATCAATTCGTAATCAGGTACAGACATAGCAAAAAAGACTACATTTCCTTGGTCTTTTTCTACTGTTTTGAGAAACTCATCTAAGTTTTTGCCTGAAACTACATACCAATGAGGTTCTTTGAGATCAATTTCTCTAGGCATGACAGGTTGAACGATGATTCGTTCAATGGGTTTGGTGATTATATCTACTTGTTGTCTGCTAGGAATCAGACTGCAACTGCAAGCCATCATCAAGGCTATCAATACGCCTACTGTCTGCTTCGATGCTATCAAATACTTGTTTTGTTCCATTATTTACCCTCGTTTCAATCAAACTAGGCTTTGCATTTGCTAACTTGGTAAGATTATGTCGTTTAAAAATGTCTAAATAACGACTCATTTCTAATTCTATAGCGTTATTTTTTGTTTGCAAATTATTCAGACTGGATGTTTGGAGTACAAAATCATTTTGTACTGATTCTAATGCTAGTTTTTGTTCTTTGTCTCTGAGCTCAAATGCTTGATTGAGTTCTGCTAATTTTGAGTTTTCATTCCAAAGAAAAAAAGTAAACAAGCCTAATACTGCAATGACACCTAATAAAATTCTACTCATTATCCATTAAGAGGATTGTCGTCTTTGTCTTCTAGTTTGTTTAAACTTTTTTCAAGACTTTGTAGGTCAGCTTTTATAGTAGCTATATCAGTTTTTATTTCAGTAAGATCAGGTACTTCTACACTATCTATTTCTTTTTCTAAAAACTGTACTGATGTTTCTATAGATGCAAAGCGTTCTTCAATAACCTTCATTTCGCTTTCTGTTTCGCCTAGCCCACCAATCTTAGCTTCTAGGTTAGCTATGCGATTAACATAGGTCGCTCCACTGTAGCCAAAGCCTGCAAGCGTTGTAACTATTGTTGCAAGAGCAATGAGTTGTCCTGTCTTACTTTGAAACCAATCCATAATTATCTCCAAATATTAGGTTGGTCACTCATCATTTGACTTAAACCTTTTAAATTTTCATTAACCAAGCCATAAAAAGCATTGGTGTTGTCATTTAGTGTAGCAGAATCATATATTGTTTGACTAGAGTACCAATCTTGTGAATCAGGAACGCTTGTTTGTGAGTAGGCATTGAAGTCAGGAACATAGCCAATTAAAGCAATAAGTTTTGACTCATCACCATACTTTCCAGTATCTTCTTGCTCTTGTTCTATTTCTTCTTGTTGATCTTCTATGTTTTGGGCAATAATTTTATCTGCTATTTGATCTGCTTCTGAAGATGTCATCACACCTGATACAGCAGTATCAATCTCACCTTGTACATTACTTACTTGTACATCAGCAACAACCATAGATGCAGTATCAGTAAAGGTTGGCATAGGTGCTGTGTTTACACTTATGCTAGATGACATTCCTGAAGAGTCAGACAGAGATAAAACTTGATTTGTTTGTTGTGTTGCACTGGCAAACTGATCTGATGCACTAGGACTACTAGAAGTGCTTATACCACCACTAGATGAGCTAGAGCCTCCTGTCGTTGAGTTTGATGAAGATGAGTAACTAGATGAGTTATTTGTTTGAGAGCTACCTGAAGCCTGAGAATAGCTGTTGGATGCTGTTTGTACTCCTGCTCTGACTACATTAAGAGCTACAGTCATTAATCTATTTTTGCCTGTAGGTGTATCAGATTCTACTGCTACAAACTCTTCAGTAACTTCTTCTAAGGTTTCTTCTCTAGCTTCTTCTTCTCTTTCAGCAATTCTTTCTTCTTCCATGATTTCTTGTCTTTCTTCTATTTCTTCAAATATATCTTCTACAGCTTCTTCTTCAAATATTTCTTCTATAAACTCTTCTTCAGGCTCATCATCAAGCACAAATTCTTCTTCATGTCGTTCTTCAAAGTGCTCATTGGTTTCTTCTTCAAACCATTCTTCTAATTCATCTATGCTATTAAATTCAATAAATGTTTCAGGTTCGCTGTAATCTTCTACTAAAAATGTTTCTTGAAATATAAATTCATCTAACAATATATCGTCTTGGTGAAATAGCTCATCATGATGTGG
>JGI24003J15210_10001282_pt1 | contig 10979 bp, 18 predicted proteins | sample LinPmetageLP28_FD_15210 | JGI IMG/M metagenome (IMG submission 15210)
GACCGTAACTGCTTGTTCACGTTCCATACTAATATTTATGGATTTTTTTTGATAATAAAGTTCTTATGACTTATCCAATCTTGTGGACAAATGTAAGTTTTAAGTGTGTGCCAGATGAAAGTGTGATTAGGAAAACTGCCTATCAATTTGCCAATCTGATAATACCAATGAGTAGGATCAACAGGTTGATTGTTATAGTTTTTAGTATTTTTATAAACATTATCATACAAACCTTCTTGTACAAAGTCAAATCCGATCAAGTTTATGTCACAGTCTTCATCATATAATTGACACGCAAGATTAATAGCATGTGGACCTGTGTTCCAGTGCCATGGATTGTCCCACTTCTTGTCACCTATATATGGTTTTGGTGCAAAAGGTTCTGCATTTAATTTTTTATTCCATTCTACTCGTGTGTAGATTGGATTAGGGAATGCATTGTGCTGTGCTTCCTCAACCATTCTTTCGTCTGCACAGCACAATATGTCTGGTGTATAATCTCTATGGATGGCATTGCACCCTATCACAGTGCCATCCAGTTTGTTTAGATCAACTGTCTCTCTAGATTTGCCGTTACCAAGCACGTGAACGTTATAGGACATTTAGAAGTTCGTGACAACGTACTGTCACAAATGATTTTTCTCGATGACAACTACTAGAGCAATGTAGTTGTTCTCGATCAAACACAATACTGGCTTGCTCTTGCCATTCAAAGATCTTGTCAATTTCTAAACCATGCAAATCTGCAATGTCAATATCGCTAAAATACTGCTTGTGTATCTCTGGATCAAACTTTGCGTCTGATGTATAATGTGTGAGTGTTTCGTAGTCGTTTCTTCTTGGGGCAGGTTGTATGTATCCTGTGTTTTTGGTTTGATCAGCAAACGGAAGTTTATCTAATGATCTTTTGTCGATTAAAGATTGCAACTCTTGGATAAATTGTTCATTAACTACAAAATCTTCAACACTGGATGGATCTTGCTTACATTGCTCAAGCAGTTCTCTTATGTCGTTAACTTTTTGGTAGTCGCTATTTTTATTAGGCAGTTTCATTGTAAAAGGACTCCAAATCTGTCTTGTGAAAAATGTACCCTGGGGTGACCAACCAGTCCAATAATTTTTAAAAGTTATAGTGTGTGCAATAGGATCAGCATCTAGCAAAAACATCACAGTTTTGCCTTGAGTGCCCGGCAGACTACCATTGTCGGTATGCGGCTTTACTGCAATTTTATCGTTTCTAAAGACAATTTCTTCAATTTCAAATCCGTTTGGCATAATTCTATATAGAGCACGTTCTAGTACATCTTTGGGCCAATTTTCATCGGCCCACCTAGGGTGTTTACTTTTTATGTCCGCTCTAAAATCAGATCTATTGTCGTCTACGTCAAGATAATTTCTTAGAATCTTACGCTCTTCTTCTGTTAAGATATTTGGATAAAATTCTGCCATGCTAATATCTAATTAGTGATGCATTTTTTGAAGTATGTTTTGTTCTGGTATAGGACATTAGAACAAATACTTTATACTGATATTAAACGCAGGTCCATCTTGATTGTAACCATATGGTCTTTCGTACTCAAGATCACCAATATTTGTTAGTGTGCCGTTTACTACAACATCTTCATTCACTGTGTAGCCAAATCCAGCATCTAGAGTAGTCTGATACTCCATATCCACAGTGGCATAGGTTGTTGGATGAATGTCTCTGTGGTTGCCGTAGTAATTGTATGTGCCCCACAGAGTAAGTTTTTCACTGATGTCCTGTTCAATGCCCACGTAAGAAGAAAGTTTTGGTCGTCTTGTTACTTCCTTTTTTGCAGAGTCCTGTGCAGACAACCCTGTGACAGATATACTAAGACGTGTATCATCCATGGACTGTGTTGATGAAAATTCCCAACCTTTAGTGACATGCGCCCCATCAGTATCGTTACTGTAGGTTGAATTGCCATAGGAGATTTGATCACTTACCCTAGTAGTGAAAATGTTAAACTGACTTTCAAACCCTTCAACTTTAGTTTTGATTCCAGTTTCATAAGTCACACTTTTCTCTTCAGTAAGATTCGGATTGCCTGTATAACCGTAATTGTCTGCACCATACATTTCATACAGTGAAGGCGCTTTAAATCCAGTGTTGGTTCCAGCAGTTAATGTGAACACATCATTTACCAAATAGCCGACACCCAATCTGTAGGTGTTGACTGAACTGTGTAGACTGTTGTCATCTCTTCTTACTCCTGCGTTCATTAACCAACTGTTATGATTGATATCAAAATTTACAAATCCAGCAATGTTTTCTGCAGACTTATCCACAGATGAATTGTATGATCCTTTGTTATCAAATTTAGCAGAATAGTTGCTGATATCAGTGCCCACAGTAAAATCAATCGGTCCTAGATCGTTTGTGTGAGAAAGACGCATGTGTTTAGTTGAAGAATCATAAGAGTCTATCTCTGTACCGTTTACATATTCTCTATCATGTTGGTTTGTGTCCAACACCAAATTAAAATATGGATTGTCTATCCGTGCTTGATAAAAATAAAATTTTGCACTTGACGTGTAATCTGTATCGTCAGCATTTGATCCATCTAGATCTGCATCTGCATTTCTTCGTATGATAGTTGTGTTGATCACGCTGTTTCCCAGATAGTGTAAACTGTTAAGGTTTACAGTGTTGTAATCATATCCATCTGATTCTGCACCGTTTTTATAGATTGATATTCCATCGGACTTTTCTTTAAATGTGTTAACAGTAAAGTTATGATTGCCTGATCCTATAGAATTTGACAGAGTCACAGATCCTCCAGTGGTGTTGTTGGAGCCATAAGTTACTTCTGCTTCGTTGTGAAAACTTACACCAGTGTTGATATTCACTGCGCCAGCAACTGCGTTAGGTCCAAACAGTGTGCCTTGTCCACCTTTGAACAAATCAACGGAACTGCTATATGTAACAGGATCAACTCCTGCATCAAACAATCCATTTGTAGTTGAATGATCAGTGATGGGTGATCCGTTTATTAAAAACAATGTGTGATTAGAATTGGCTCCTCTAGTAAACACTGATGTGTTTTGTCCTAGCGGCCCCGAACGTACTGTTTGGAATGATGCACTTTTGTTTAAGACATCGCCAATAATCTTTTTATTTTGATATGAATCAGCCTGCACAGTTTCGACATTCACAGTCGATAAACTCTGTTCACTTGGCAGAATGCTCATAATTGGTAGATAGATCTCTAATGGTTTTGCATATGACAATGCAGTGCTTAGAGTTAAAATAATCGTGATTAGTTTAGTCATTGAGTCTCCTTGCTCTTGTTTTATACCCTAGGTGGCATTCGGACTATAACCGCATCAAGTAATGTGGACGAATTTCACGTCACTTTCCCACTACGCTTTTAGGATACTTGTACGTCTAATTATACTGGAATAATTGAAAGAAGTCAACATATGATGGAAGATATAAGTTGACGAAAGTGTGGATAGAAAGAATGGAATGGCCATTACATAACATGTAATAAGTCCTAAGAGATCTTGTGTGTAATAGGAAGAACCAAACCATACTGCAAAATTAGTGACTATAAAAAACACGATGCACGATGCTAACACATTTGTTTTAAACAACCCTACTAGAAGTAAACTTGAGTACACCCACAATAGATATGGATGCCAGCCTATGATTGCGTCTGTGATCATATAAGCAATTAAGCAAGGCACCAAACTAATGGTACTGCTCATCATAAAGATTGCAATCACAGGAGTAAAATTAGGCGGATGTGGCAACAGTCGCGATGCCACAATACAAAAAATTAAAAATATGTTAATCGGTTTCAACATCTGATCTATGTGTTATTATTTTATCCAATAAACCAAATTTGTGTGCTTCTTCTGTGCTCATGTAATTGTCACGCTCCATTGCTTCATTTATGACTTCAATGGGTTGTCCTGTATGATCAGCGTACATTTGATTCAATCTCTTTTTGATCTTTGATATCTCATTTGCATGAATCAAAATGTCAGTGGCTTGACCTGAATATCCACCTGAAGGTTGATGTATCATAATTCGTGAATTTTTGAGTGCATATCTTTTGCCTTTTGTGCCGGCCATTGCAAGTAGGGATCCTGCTGAGCAGGCCTGTCCAATTACAAGTGTTGCAATATCACACTTAACAAATCGCATTGTATCATACATTGCCATGCCTGCAGTCACTAATCCTCCAGGAGAATTTATATACATGAAAATATCTTTTTCAGGTGCTTGTGATTCAAGAAACAACAACTGTGCAGATACTACTGCCGCAGTGCTGTCATCTATGCCACCTGTAAGAAATATTATTCTTTCTTTTAATAAACGTGAAAATATATCATAGGATCTTTCTCCTTTTGATGTTTGCTCAATTACTACTGGTACTAAAGAATTATTAATCATGTGTGTAGTATAACAAAACTGTGTAAGATGTCAACTACAACCAATCAGAATATTTTTATGTAACTGGATTCGATGAGAGAGTCATACTCCTCACACCATGGATTTCCTGTCACTATGATGACATGTCTTGTTTTATTTTTATGTAAATTTCTTGCACCATGAATGTATCCATTACCATTCAACGCATACACTCTGCCCACATCAATTTTCACAGCACCTATACCATAACATGCAAGAACACTGTCTTCGTTCCATGTGATAGGAATGTACAGCCTGTTTCTTAATCCTGAAAGCACAGTTTTTGGTTCTCTATCCATGTGTAAACTGGTTGACTTGCCTGCAGGTATTGATCTAAATTCTACAGCGTATATTTTTTTAAAAGGCAATGTTTCTATAAACTGTTGGAACTCAGGTAAATCAAACCACCATTTTAAATCAACCCCTTGTATTTTTTGATCGATCTCTTCCCAACTGTTACAAGATGCAGTTGCTGAATGTAGCATAGGATAGTCTTCTGTAGACGGTCCATATAGAGTCAGTTTATCAAACTTGTCTGGCAACCAAGTGGTGGTACAGATTTGATGTATTTTGTCTCGATTGGTATCAAATGTGTTTGCAAGTTTGTCACACACAGACGAGTCCACTTTTAGATCCAGTGGCAATATGGGCAAGTCGAATTTGTCTTTGGATAGGATATTTCTTTTGGTGTTAGATTTTGACCAATCGTACTTTATCAGGCGGTCTAGTCCTGTATAGAGTTTTTCTTCTAGTTTAGGTTCATTATACATTGATACTCCCCATAAAACCATTCTTCTATTGGCCAACTGTATTTAAGACTAATCACTCCTGCCTCAACCAAAGTGTTGCCTTGGACTGGTGGATCAAATATTTCTTGACCTTGTGTTGCAAAAATTTTTGTGTTGCAAAGAGACCAGATTGAATCTTTGTTTGGTCCACACACAATATCAAAATCTAATGAATTAATGGATATGTTTTGAAGACTAACTTTGCCTCTATTGAATATACAAAAATAATTTAGGTAATTGTCGGGATTGTATTCTTCGATGTCGCANACAAAGTGATTTGTGCCAACAGATAGTTCTGTTGAACCATACATGTTTCCATTTACAAAACAGGAAACAATCTGCGGTTGGTCAGAAAGTATTTTAGCAACGACTTGCATTACTCAGCATCATCAGGCAGTTTGTCTTGCTTAGGCTCTTGGCAGATCATACCTGCGTTATCGAACCATCTATCATTAGCAGTATTATAATAAGTTACCCAATATCCGCCTATGTGTCTTTTTACTTCGTTGTATTTTTTTCTATAAACTTTTTTAATTGAAATTTTGCCTGAGTAGTGTGAGCCATCTGGCTCAACGATGTAAAGTTTGTCTTTCTCAAATGCTTCATAGAGTCTTGAAACTTTTACACCGTTGATGTCTTCGTTACTGCCAAGTGGAGGAAACGCTAAACGTCTCCTCCTTGCTTCTAATAGTTGTTCTTGATCAAGTTCCACTATTTGGCCGCTTTTTCTTCCAGTATTTCTTTTCTTCTTACTTTAATAAGTTTGCCTAGTTCTTGAAGTGCTTTTCTGGCTCTGGTTGCAGATGCCTTAACACCTTTCTCCACAAACTTTTCATTTTCTGCTTCGAACACATCCATTTGTTCTTTCATTTCATCAGTTGTTGACATATTGATATATCTCCTTATATGTGTATTATATGCATATTAGACCGTGGAATGCAAGGAAAAAGATTTTATTGTAGTAAATTAAATTTTTCGTAATCAACTTTTAATGTTTTTTTGCCAGCATTTTGAAAGTTGATAGTCACCATTGTGTTTGTGCAAGACTGTACTTGACCTTGTCCCCATTCTGGATGATCCACATGTTCTACCAACGTGCCTGGCACTAGTATTGATTCTGAATTTTCGTACATATTATTTGTTTAACTTTTTGTATGATTCTTGCACTGCTTTGGCTTGAGCAACTGCATCTGTAAGAGCATTGTGTTTGCCTGCCACATCAACTTGTACGTCAGCCAGATCAAATAATGTTCTTGTGTCTCTGACATCCCAAAACTTCCATGTAACTGCCTGTTGCAATTGTCTACATATATTTTCAATAATCACCACATCAAACACAGAACCATGACTCCAAACATTAGTTGTGCCCAGTCCAAATGTGTACAATTTTTTCATTGCATCTGGAAGTGTGATGCGACCGCCTTCGCCGAAAGCATCTTCTTGAATCTGTTTGTCTTGTTTGCTCCACCACTCTATTGTGTTACTGTCTATGTGTCTGTTTAATGCTTCCTGAGTGTCTAGATCAATGCGTTCATAAAATTGTGTACAGATTTCATTACCTTTTGGATCAAAAGTACATGCTCCAATAGTTAAAATGGCCGCATCTGGTGTCGTAGCCAGTGTTTCTAAATCTATCATTAAGTGCATGTGTCTATTGTATGATGTTAAAAAGAATATGTCAACGGGTAACTTGGAGGGCCTTGCTGTGAACTCACCCTCAACGTTCAGTTAGCAGATCACATCTCTAAAAGCGGTTTGAATGTGAAACCTACTGCCAACCACCTTCTTCGAAACCCAGGCATTTGCCCATCTAAACGAAGTCAGTGTGCGTTACGCCCCTGCCAGGACGTTGTTCCGCCACAAGTGCCAAAGAGTTATAAGTTCTTTGGTTCCCGTTGTCATATTAATAATATACAGTCTAGAGGTAATACCGTCAACCCCGACAATTGTCTAAGTTTTACGCGATTTTTTTGTTGGTAACTTTTGATGCCCACCATTTATCCAGTACAAAGTACCAAACTGAATTTGCAAGTGGCTCTACTATTGCATCAGTCATCGCAACGCTAAAAGATACGTCAGCAATTAACATCAAACAAGTGATTGCAATTAGGAAGTGACCAATTGTGTAGATTATAGTTCTTAATATCGAACCCGAATTTTTGCTGTAAACGCCTTTTATCATGTGCCACATTCCGTGTGTAAGTTCTGTCTGTGCCATTTTCATGTTCCTTTCTAAAAGTTTAGGCTTGTCTAACTTTTAAAATATTTATATACTAATATAATGGTAGGCGTGTTTAAGGCTTCTTGTGTTTGTTGGTTTTTTCTTGTTGTTCCAGGATCATTTGCAGTTTGGTATTGAGTCTGATCATGTCGTTGTCCAACATACGAATTCTATCGATCAGAGCAATCAGAGTCCTATTTGCTTCACTTACCACAGGTTTAATCTCTTTGGTCACCCATTGCCAGACATAATACACAAAGTATCCCAGTCCCATTGCGGCTATGATTGGAAAACCGTATTGGTTTATTGCATCTACTAGTTCGTTGGTCATTATCTGCTACCCATATATCCTGCAATGATTCCAATGAGTCCTGTGAGTGCCATTTTCATCAATGTTATCACAGACTCGTCTACTGGTCTATTTTCTTGTAGAGCAACATAGTAGTCACCTATTATTATTACTCCTAGCAGTGATAACACTCCTACAACCAATGATAACACTATTAGGTCTTTCAAATTTTTAATCACGTCTTGCATCCTCCTTGCCTTCATTTGCCGCCAATCGATCCACGTTTGGTTTGACGCCTTGAATGTATGACAGCAGTGTGTCTATCTTAACTAGATCATTGTTCATGGTTTGAACTCGATTGTCTAGAGCACAAATTATATTTTTGAGTCCACTCACAGATCCTGTTACTGATTGCAGTATGAATTTTAGTGTGGTAAACACAAAGACTCCTGCCGCGATGGCTCCTGCTATGGGAAAACCTACATCGCCTACTAGTGTGAGAAACTCCATTATGTGTATATTTAACATTTGCACAGCAGATAATATGCATAAGCACAGCAATTGGTGGAAAAAACCAGTAAATACAGATGTGCGTATAATAGCGATTATCTTACTTTTTATTGCAACAGCATCTGCTGATCAACTGCACCACGAGTTTGGCAACCCGTCCTTCAGCGGCAATGGCTATTCAAGTCATGTGCTGTCCATTGAACAGTTGCAGTACAGCAGAGGACAAACAGTTAAAGATGATGCCAAGTCTGCGGCCGCGGCTGCCGAAAGAGCAGAGAACAACACCACAATAAACAAATTCATTAAAAACGTAGAATCAAGAATCTATGCAAACTTGTCTAAACAGTTGGTAGACAACATGTTTGGTACATCATGCACAGGCACTTGTCCAACCAGTGGCACTGCCGATGTAGAAGGCTCCACAATATATTGGGTCAAAGATGCATCAACAGAAATTATTACACTCACAATTACAGATCCTGGTGGCAACGTCACCACAATGTCTGTGCCACTAGGAGACTTTAATTTTTAACATGAAAAACATTTTCGTCATACTTTTATTAATAGTGGTAACAGGATGTGCATCATCGCAAAACAAAGTGAACAGTGGTGATACTCCTTTTATACAAAGCAGTTCGACCATGCATATGCTCAAATCAATACCACCACTGGTAGATCAGCCAATCATTACCATTGCTGTTTACAAGTTTCCTGATCTTACAGGACAACGTAAACCAAGCACAACATTCAGTCAACTGTCTATGGCAGTGTCACAGGGTGCAGATATGTGGGTGATCTCAGCACTGAAGGCTGTGGGTGAAGGCACTTGGTTCAGAGTGGTTGAAAGGAAAGGATTAGACAGTCTTGTCAAAGAAAGACAACTGATAAGATCCACTAGAGAATTGTACGATGGCAGCCAAGAAGTAGGCAATGTGCTGAAACCTATGGTGTTTGCCGGACTGTTGGTCGAAGGAGGCATCATAGGATATGATGCAAACGTGGCATCTGGTGGCGATGGTGCTAGATATTTTGGCATAGGAATACATGAAGAATACAGAGTGGATCAAGTCACAGTCAGCATGAGATTAGTTGCTGTGCAAACAGGAGAAGTGCTGTTGACAGCAGAAGCAACCAAGACCATTGCAAGTCATAAAACTGGTGCTGATGTGTTTAGATTTCTTGATATGAGCACTAAAGCATTGGAAATTGAGACAGGAGTTGCCACAAATGAGCCAGTCAACTATGCAGTAAGAAGTGCTATAGAATACTGTGTGCTGGAAATTTTAAAACTGGGTGATAAACATGGCCATTGGAATATTAAATATTATTGAGGGATTTAAATGACTAAAAGTTTTATAACATTTTTCGCTACGGTTTTTTGCATAAGTGCATATGCTAATGACATATACGTAACACAGTCTGGTGCAACACTTGACTTGGATATTACTCAAGACGGAGCAAACAACACCATAGGTAACAGCACCACAGCCTCGAGTGTTATTGGTACTACCACAAACTTGGACATTGATCAGGTAGGAGGTGCCAACGTGATTACTTTTGATATCAATGGTGCCAACTATACAGGTACTTGGAACACCACAGGCAACTCCAACAACATTGATTTCAATTGTGACAGTGGTGGATCAAACAGTTCTTGTGCCAACGTCACTGCCAACATCACATGGACAGGTAGTTCATCCGACATTGATCTTGACATAGGTGAAACAGCAGATGCATCTGGCGCTATTGTGAACATTACAGGTGCTTCAGGTTCGGATTCAAACACTATTGCCGCAACTGTTGATGGTACTTCTGCAATTTTAACTTTAAGTGTGAATGGTGACACTAACAACTATTTGATTGATATGGATGGCAACGGTGATTCTATTGGACACACACTTATACATTCACACACAGGTAGCATTGCTGACGTCGACATAGTGCAGAGTGGTGTTAACGACAACTATATTTCATTAACAACATCAGGTGATAATGCAGACATAGACATCAGTCAAACAGACTAATGCCTTTCATTTTTCTTTTACTGTGCAGTTTGGTACTGACATCAACTGCATCTGCCAACATAGGCAGTGTGATTTTGCATGAAGGATCAGGTGCTGTGGAAAGAACAGATGGCGAACAAGCAACCACCGAAGTGGACCTGCAAATATTTTCATATGACACAATAAAAACTGGCCAGGGCAAAACTGCTGTAGAATTTATAGATGAAACCAGAGTGGATGTTACACAGCATTCCAAATTGATCATCGATGAATTTGTGTATGATCCAAAGGCAAAGACTGGTAAACTATCACTCAAAGCATCATTAGGCACTGTGCGATATGCATCTGGGCAGATAGCAAAAAACTCAAAACAAAATGTGATTATTAAAACACCCACCGCAGTGGTTGGTGTGCGTGGTACTGATTTCACCATGACCATTGACGAAATAGGATCTTCCACCATAATACTTTTGCCCAGTTGCAACACCAATGGACAATGCTATGTTGGAGAAATATCAGTTGAATCAGATGCTGGACAGGTAATTTTAAATCAAGCGTTCCAGGCCACAGTGGTTGATACAATATCAAGCACACCAATGAAGCCAGTCATATTGAATCTAGATGAAGAAATGATTAACAACCTACTCATTATCAGTAAGCCTAAAGAAATAGCACAGCAACAGAGCAATGAGGCATATAATGCTGTGGCCAATGCACTTGACATAGA
>JGI24003J15210_10001289_pt1 | contig 10971 bp, 17 predicted proteins | sample LinPmetageLP28_FD_15210 | JGI IMG/M metagenome (IMG submission 15210)
TGCCACCCTTCCAGTAATTAGCATCTAGGCAATGTGCTTTGTCCCTATCTACAAACCCATCCTCTATTATATCCTTGAGGACTAACTCTTTATCGTCTGGTTTTGTCACGTCTGGAATGTTCGTCCAGTACAAACGCTTGCGACATTGAGGCGATACAAGAGAACTGTTTATCTCTACTGGCTTCACCCCTAGTGCGTCAGATATTATGTCTTGATACTGCTGTTTCATCTTGACGTTCTCAAGTAGGAAATAAGTTGGCTTGAGTTCTTTTAGTAATCTTACATATTCCCAGAACAACTTACTGCGTGGGTCGTCGAAGTTTAGTTGCTTACCCGCAAAGCTAAAGCCTTGGCATGGTGACCCCCCAACAAGTAAATCAATCTCTACTGCTCGTGGGTCATCTTCTGGATAGTCAGTATGTAACCAACCGTCCTCAGTATGCAAGTTACATACATCGCCCACTTGTACAATATCGGGATAGTTCGCTTGTGCTACTTTGATAGCATACTTGTCTATCTCACTAGCGTAGTATTTTGTCACAGGAATACCTGCTCTATCTAGAGCAATGCGAGTGCAACCCATACCATCAAATAGACTAAGCACTCTCATCTGATATCTCCTTACCTAGCTTGTATTCTGATACGAACATAAAACCACCACCATTGCCTTCCTCATCCTTAGACACTTCTACACGCAATGTTTGATGTCCCGCTTTGTGTAGTATGAAACTAGCAAACCCATCCTCACCTACACCGTCAGTATCCTTCATACCGTCGAACTTGCTTATAGTATACCCCTCAAGTTGTCCATAGTATTCTTGAAACCACTTCTCTCGCTTTTGCATTATGTCTTCTACATACTCATTCATCGTCACTCTCCATTGTCATATTACAGTATAGTGTTATACCAAAATCGTAGCCTAACTTGTAGTAATAGTGTGATTGTTCGTCATCTCTTGTGCCAGATAAGCAAGCATCTGATACCCCATCTTTAAATGCTTTCAAAGCTTTATGTTTGTTTATAGGACTATAGCCCGACTGTTCCTCGTCTATGTTATGCCACCTATCCTTTGCTATCATCATAGCTATATCTCCCGCAAGTCCACTAGGTAAACTGGGGAATGCATCAGCCACTTCTTCTATTGCTTCTTCGTACAAGTTCTCTTTTATTTCATCATTTACTGGGTGACTCATGCTAGTACCCTCCTGTTGATATAATCCTCATCATTGGATAGAACCTCACCCTCGACCCTATCCCAACACTCTACTACATCATTAGTCTCTATCCAGACTTTAGCACCACATGATAGTGGCTTATCAGGACTATAGACTACCTCAGTCAAGCCATCGACTAGCACCCTATCACAATAGATATTCTGCTTACCCGCCTTAACTGTAATTACTGGTTCTCGCTTATCATTCTTCTTGTTGGAACGAATGACGTGCTGATTAACGTGTATTCTTTTTATCATGGTAACTCCTTTCAATACAATAGCTGTACACCTAATGTATATGCCTGTCAAACAAAAAAGGGGCTACCCGAAGATAACCCCTTTTAAGGAAAGGAAAACACCATACTATAGATACTACGCAGAAACTTCGTATGGTATCCCTAAGAGTATCACCTTATCTTTATTAGTGTCAAGCCATTTTTTTGCTTCACGTTCAGAATTTGTCACATGAATAGTTGCCCAAGTTAGAAGGTCAACTGCTGTTCCATTCTTAACGCGTTCTTTATTTGTCAAGCCTATCCTAGCAGACGATACTCTTGCGTTGACTAGCCAGAGCTTGTCGTAAGGTCTTTGTACAACTTCGGTCTTAGTTTCACGCTTGTTCATTGTCTTCCTCATATATTTCTATGGTTAAGTCTATAGCCTCACGAATAAGGTCAGCAACACTTACCTGTTCCATGCTTGTCTTCTGTTGTTCATTTGCCATGTAGGATAATTTGTCCCATTGTGCTTGTGTCATCAATAGATTGTACGACTTAGTTTCTTCTTCTATCTTGTTCGGTCTTGCCATGTTTGCCTCGTTGGGGGTTTGCCCTGCAGGGTATACGCGATTATAGATACAGAAAAATGATTCGTCAAGCGAAAAGATTTGTTGACAGATGTTTTTGTAACCTATACATCTTATAGCATGACTGATTGGATTAAAAACTATGTGACAGATTTGCCCCTTCAGCCGAATGGTACAGTTCGTATGGACTGTCCACTCTGCCATAGGAAGAACACGTTTAGTGTAGCGGAACAGAATGGGCAGAGATTGTTCAACTGTTTCCATGCACAGTGTACTGCTAAGGGACGGACTAAACTAAGACTAACTATAGATAACACATCCTCTCTTCCATTAAGAGTACATTCTCCAGTAAGAGCAGAACGTAGTCTTGTGTTTGAAGAGCCTGACACGTTTGTCCCTATATCTCGTAGTGAGAAGGCTTTCAGTTATATTAGGAGTGTCAACGTATCCAAAGCCTACAATAGTGGTTGGGTAGACCTACGATTTGATTTCAAACGTAACCGTGTGGTGTACCTGATTAAGGATGGCAATAGGGTTGTTGATGCAGTTGGTAGAAGTTTAACAGATGAAAAACCGAAGTGGTGGAGATATGGAAGAAGTGGTCATCCTTTCGTTTGCGGTAGCGGACGCGTGGGGATTATTGTTGAAGATTGTGCTAGTGCTTGTAGTGTTTCATGTAGTTTTACAGGAATAGCACTACTAGGTACAAGCCTACTGGATAGCTACATACCTATCCTACGCAGATATAAAAAGCTCTATGTAGCTCTTGATAAGGATGCTACAAAGAAGGCACTAGATATTGTAATTAAATTACAAGATGTCGTAACGACAAAGATGATGATTTTAAATCAGGATTTGAAGGATATGAGTGATGACACAAGAGAAAGAGTACTCGCAAGTTACGATTGAGAAACAGGTACTAGGCTACCTACTCAATTACGAGTTCTACCAGAAGGTAAAGAACATAGTCACCAAGGACATGTTTACGGGTAGGGATGTAACAATATTTGATTGCATTGGTTACGCACACAAGAAGTACGAACAGGATATGCATCCTCGACAAATATCAGCGGTGGTATATGACCGTAACCCTGCTATGCCAAGCAGTGCAATACAAGAAATATATGACACTATAGATTCGATACCTACAGAGATGTCTCCTAACATGGAGTTGGAGATGGATGTGGTTAGGAACTTCTGGGTTAGAGATAAGGCTAGGCAGATAGGTGAGAAGGCTATAGCAATCTTCACTGGTGAGTCCGAACACTTCGGGGAACTGAAGACCCTGATTGATATGGTAGAGGATGGTAGGATGTCTGATAAGACTACCTACACAGAAGAGACAACAGATTTTGCAGACTTGATAAGAGAATCAGTAGCTGACCCTGACTTCCCTTTCGATTGGGAATTGTTAAACGAGAAGTTGAAGGGTATGGATAGGGGTAATTTAGGTATCATCTTTGCTAGACCTGAGGTAGGCAAGACAACGTTCTGTTCCTTCCTAGCTTCTAGCTATATCAAACAAGGCAAGCATGTTGTCTATTGGGCTAACGAAGAACCTGCAAAGAAGATAAAAGTGCGTATCATACAATCCTTCTTTCAAAAGACTAACAAGGAAATGGATGAAGAGATGCCCGAACTACATCCAGTATACAAAGAGAGAATAAAACCTTTCTTGACCATTATGGAATCAGTAGGTACGTCTATGTCTGAACTAAATGATTATGCTCAACTGAACGAACCTGATGTTATGTTCTGTGACCAGTTAGACAAATTTAAGATAGACGGTGAATTTAACAGAGGAGATGAACGCTTGAAGGAAACGTATGTCGTGGCTCGTGAGATAGCCAAGCGTAATAAGCTACTACTCTGGTCTGTCTCTCAGGCAAGTCACGATGCTCACGACCGTCAATTTATTGACTATGCCATGCTAGATGGTTCGAGAACTGGTAAGGCAGGAGAAGCGGATGTCATCATAGGTATTGGTAAGACGGGGGGTTCTGATGAGGAGAACACCGCAAGGCATATCTGCATATCCAAGAACAAACTCAATGGGTGGCACGGAATGTTTACCAGTCATATCGATATAAACACGGGGGTATACTACTGATGCTTATTAAGATACTTACCTTCTGGATGAACAAGGATGAGATGCAAGACCCCAGCATGGACAATGTGTTGCGTTTTCTTATCATGTTTGTATTTGCTTGTGGGGCTTACGTAGTTGTTGTAGAACTTTTGAGGAAGGCAATTTGCTCATGCTAGGAATATATAGAAACATCATGGACAGCACCAAGAACCCGCTGTCTAACGTACCTGACGTGAATACTCGACACATGATAATGCAAGTCTTGGCTTGGATGTGGTGCATCATATTCAGTATGTATCTAGGCTCAGTTCTTGCCTTCGGTGTTAGTGCTATCATACATGCTCTAATACTTGCAGGGATATTCATCACTGTTGGAACATTCGAGACAGCAAAGCGCAGACCTCAATACTTTGGTGGGCTAGGCAGGGGCAACGGGGGGGAGCATGACTAACATCCTCACTTTTGATGTAGAGACTACCCACAAGGAGAAGTCTAACGGTTCTACTACTCCCCTGCCCTACTTTGGCAATATGCTCGTGGCAATAGGATACAAGTGGTTGGACGAGGAAGACGTAACCTACGACTGTTACTACCACAGTACAGAAGAACCAACACCCGATGCGTTCGACAGGTTTCAATCAGAGCTAGACCGTGCTGACATTGTGATAGGACACAACATCAAGTTTGACCTGTCGTGGATACGTGAGTCTAATTTTAAATATGAAGGGAAAGTTTATGATACGATGGTTTCAGAATATATTCTATCGAAGGCAAGACGTTGGGCTTTGTCGCTTGCTTCTGTTGCAGAGAAGTATGGTGGAGTGCAGAAGGAGAAAGACCTCATTACTCCCTACTTCAAGGAGGGCAAGACTTTCTATGATATACCGTGGGACACGATAGTAGAATATGGTATAGCTGACGTACTGGCTACAGAGCAGGTAGCCATCGAACAACTCAAAGCCTTTGGCTCATCGTTTGAGGAGATATATAATGAACCTGATACCCACACTACGCTTGTCGTTTGAGATGACGGATGTTCTGGCTCACATAGAGCAGAACGGTATTAAGATAAACACAGATACCCTACTACAGATTAAAGAGGAGTACGAGCAGGAGATGTTCGTCCTTGAACGTAGGCTTAATGAACTGGCACGGAATGCTATGGGTGATACTCCTGTCAACTTGGATAGTCCTGATGATAGGTCTATGCTCTTGTACTCCTGTAGGGTGCATGACAAGAAGCAGTGGGCTATCCTCTTCAATCTTGGTCACGAGTTTCGCGGGGCTACTAAGAAACCAAAACTACGTAAGCGCATGACGCGCACAGAGTTTAAGCACCATGTCATACGACACACAGATGTAGTCTATAAGACAGAGGGTTCTCAGTGTCCTGCCTGTAAAGGTACAGGACGTTACTCTCCTCTCAAGAAGGATGGTAGTCTGGGGAAGGCTGTTCGTATCTGCAAGCTTTGCGAGGGTAAGGGTGTCCGATACAAGAAGCTTAAAGAGGTGGCAGGGTTCAAAGTTCTGCCACGGGACGTATTTGATACAGCATCAGGTGGTTTCAAGACAGACAAGACTACCCTAGAAGACGTGTCCCTAACACTACGAGGAGAAGCCCAAGAGTTTGCACAGAGCTACATACGATACTCTGCCCTGCGAACATATCTACGCTCATTCGTAGAGGGTATGTTTAACAATGTCGACAGTAAGGGCTTTATACATACAGAGTATATGCAATGCATCACAGCTACTGGTAGGCTGTCTAGTCGTAATCCTAACTTTCAGAACATGCCACGGGGTTCGACGTTCGCCATTCGTAGGGCGATAGAGAGTAGGTTTGAGGGCGGGTCAATCCTAGAGGGTGACTATGCACAGCTAGAGTTTAGGGTTGCAGGATATTTAGCTAATGATGACAACATACGACTTGACGTTGACGCAGGAACAGATGTTCACAACTACACTGCTAGTATCATTGGCTGCACCCGACAAGAGGCAAAAGCCCATACTTTCAAACCCTTATACGGTGGAGTTAGCGGAACAGATAGCCAACAGAGATACTACAGAGCATTCAAGGAGAAGTATGCAGGTGTTAAAGAATGGCATAAGGACTTACAGAAGGATGCTGTAACCAAGAAGGAGATAACTCTGCCGTCGGGTAGGGTGTATGCCTTTCCAGATTCCAAGTGGACAGATTGGGGTACTGCTACTAATCGCACTGCTATATGTAATTATCCTGTGCAGGGATTTGCCACGGCTGACCTGTTGCCCATAGCCTTGGTTAAGTTGTACCACGATATGAAAAATGCAGGTATGAAATCTCTCATCTGCAACACAGTTCACGACTCTATAGTGATAGATGTTTATCCTTCTGAAGAACAGCAGTGCATTGATATTATGGCTGAAGCAATGCTTTCCCTACCACAGGAGACACTTCGTCGTTATGGTAACGAGTATGACATGCCAATAGGCATTGAATTAAAGATGGGTAAAAACTGGCTTGACTTAGAAGCCGTGTTAGAAGTATAATGATTTTACGCAACCAACCCAAGGAGAAAGAAATGGGTACAGAACTAGACTTAATTAATGAATTTGACGTTAATGTAGGAGACGATAACGCTAGTCTTATTGCCATGCTAGGGCAGGATGGATTGGCTGAATCAAAGAGTGATGCGCTGTCATCGCTTCGCATCAATTATGATGCAGACACGGAGAATGGGGAAACCCTTAAACGTGGTACGTGGAAAATGTATAATGGCTCAGAAATGGTGTATGCCGAATCTGCCTTTATAGTTCCAATGATGAGAACTTACGAGTACTCTGTATTTGACACAGAGGAGAACACGTTCTCTTGTAAGTCAGTACAGCGTAAGAAGATGTCTGACGCGTTTCCTGACAAACTGGGAACGATGAAGTGTGGACGACTGACACGCTCAGAAGAGGAGGGGCTATCGGATGATGACCCTCAATTGCTTCTGAGTAAATCGGTAACGTGCAACGTGATATTATATGGTAAGGTTGATATGCCCGACGCTAAGAACGCTTCAGGTAAGAAGACCCCTGTGAAGGACTTACCATTTATATCCTACTTCAAGCGTTCAGGGTTCAGACCTATCAACGACTTTATAAATCAAAAGCTAGGTAATAAGATACCCTTGCCAACTGCTTATATAGAGTTGAAGACCAAACGTATGGCGAATGGTGGTGTGACCTACTGGATACCACAACCAGAGTTGGTCAAGGAAGTTCCCTTCACCGTTGAAGCTAAAGAACTATTACAGAGCTTCCATGATGGTGTGTCTGCTTCTAATCAGAAGGTACTACAGGAGCATCGTGACTCCCTTAAACTTGTAGCAACAGATGAGGACGTTGATTTAGCACAACGCTTCGGCTAATGTTAGCCCTGTTTGAAGTACAGGACTTTCTTAAACGTGCAGGGCGAGGAGAGGTAGACTCTTCTCGTCTTGAGCATTTAATAGAGCAGTTTGGTGAGGACTGCAAAGAGTCTCTTAGAAAACAACTATCTCGTAAAGAAGGCTACCGAATACGTATGTCGGGGCTTGGTCGTCCCCTATGTCAGCAGAAGCTAGAGCAACAGGGTAACAAGCAGGAGATGGGGTATAACGACATCATGCGTTTCCTCATGGGCGACCTCATTGAAGCTGTTGCTGTGTTTGTTCTCAAGTCTGCGGATGTCAAAGTTGTGGATACTCAACGAGCGTGTGAACTCGACATAAACGGCACAGTAGTTAAGGGTACTCTAGACCTCATTATGAATGATGGGGTAGATAAGGTTTGGGATATCAAGTCTACAAGCCCATGGTCGTATGACAACAAGTTTGCCAACCGTGGTGGCTACGATGTTATAAAAGAAGATGACCCCTTTGGATACATGATGCAGGGCTTCCTATATGCAGAAGCGCAGGGTATGCCGTTTGGTGGGTGGATAGCCATAAATAAGTCGTCAGGAGAGTGGGCTTTTGCTGAAGCTCCTGAAGACCAAGAAGAGGACAGGAAACAGTATATTGCTGACGCTAAGGAGCGCGTACGTAGCCTGTTAGAAGATAAAGGGTTCAAGATACCCTTCACACCTACAGACGAGACTTACACCGTCTCAAAACAGAAAGTTGAGACAGGCAATAAACTAATGCCTAAGACTTGCACCTTCTGTTCATTCAAGAGTATATGTTGGAAGAATGCAGAACATCTGCCTAAGGTCACGTCTAAGGCTAAGTTCCCCCCAATGGCATGGTACACTACAGTTAAGACAAGGAAAGTATAGTGTCAGTACTCTTCACCGAAACATACCCTATAAAGATTATGAAGTTAAACCCGCAGTTGATGTGTGTGTTTGTAGAGAGCCACGAGAGTAGGGGAGGCGACCCTGCAACTGTTGAAGTTAGGAGTTTACAAACTTCCTTTCCCCTTACAGTAAAAAACAACTTCTCTAAGTCTGGGTATCTCGTGTCAGACACAGAAGCACGGGACATAAAGAAGATTGAAGAAGAATCACAAGTCATAATGTATCAACTAAGAAGAGGGGCAACCATATGTCTTCCGACGTTGCGATTAAGCGACGAGCTAAACAATTTAGAAAAACACACCCCAAAAGTAGAACAGTATCTATTAAGAAGGCTAGAGAGGATAAAGCAGGAGTTTCCGCTTCAAGGATTATGAGAAATACAAAGTACCGTTCTATGTTCGAGATAAACATAGCAAAAAATTTATCACAACAGAAGATAGCGTTTGAGTATGAGAAGAAGAAACTACCATACATACCAAAGCCTCGTGTGTATACTCCTGACTTCTATCTTGTAGACCAAGACATTTACATAGAAGCGAAGGGGCATTTCGATAAGGGAGACAGGGTTAAGATGTTGTTGATTAAGCAACAGTACCCCGACTTGGATATTCGTATAGTTTTCTTAAATGCTAAAAATAAAATTTATAGGGGTAGCAAGACTACATATAGTATGTGGGCAACCAAGTACGAATTTCCTTGGGCAGAGGGTGCTATCCCAGAGGAGTGGTTCAAGAATGACAATAGATGAAATGGATAGGAACTTAGAGGTTGCAAGTCTTCTAGGTGGACGTTATTATCTTATACTTAATAATAATGATTCAGATAGCTTTACTATGGCGGCATATGATACGAACTCATCTAGTGATGGTGAACCAGAAGTTCCTGCAGGTATGGTAATTCTGTCAGGAATTATTGAACTTATGGAGAACCACTTTGATACTATCTGGGATGCGGGAGTAGCGCGTACTAAGTTTATGGCTGCAATAGATAATATGCAGATAGAGTTAGATGATGACGAGGTGGATGAGGCTGTAGAGAAGGTCTTGTCTAGAACTGGCAATATAATAAAGGTAGATTTTGGTAAGGAACAATGACTCAAGAAAAACATGAAGATTATATGACACGTAGATTAGAACAGGCAGAACAACAGCCTGATGTTATTAAGAACCCAAGACATTACGAGCAGTACGAGTTTGAACCCGTATCGTTTATAATGAAGAACGAGCTATCCTTCTGGATGGGCAACGTTATAAAGTATGTTATGCGTGCAGGAACTAAAGATGACACGGATGAAGTACAAGATTTGAAGAAAGCAATACGATATATAGAGATGCGTATCAATCAACTGAAAGGAAGAGAACCAAATGAATAACATGTTACCAAGCACATATCAGCAGTTTATACACAAGTCCCGTTACGCTCGTTGGATAGATGATAGTCAACGTAGAGAGAATTGGAACGAGACAGTAGAACGTTATGTCGATTTTATGGACGAGCATACAAGCACAAGACATAATTTTACATTGCCTCAGAAGGACAGAGAAGCTATACTAGAAGGTATTCTTAATTTAGATGTAATGCCTTCTATGAGGGCAATGATGACAGCAGGGACTGCACTATCTCGTGATAACATTTGTGGATATAATTGTTCTTATATTCCTGTTGATAGTCCTCGTTCTTTTGATGAGTGTATGTATATACTTATGTGTGGAACAGGAGTAGGCTTCAGCGTAGAACGTGAGAACGTCGATAAGCTACCGATAATTAGTGATACTTTCAGTAACTCCTATACTGTGATACAGGTGGCAGACAGTAAACCCGGCTGGGCGAAAGCCTTCAAGGAGTTGATTGCACTACTGTATGCGGGGGAAGTTCCTGTGTGGGATGTGTCTCAGGTTAGGGAGGCAGGTTCTCGTCTAAAGATTATGGGCGGTAGAGCCTCAGGACCGCAACCATTGGTTGACTTGTTTAGGTTCTGCATAGAGGTGTTTACAAAGGCAAAGGGCAGGAGACTATATCCTATCGAGTGTCACGACATTATGTGTAAAGTAGGCGAGGTTGTGGTTGTTGGGGGTGTGCGTAGGTCAGCCTTAATCAGTCTGTCAAACCTCAACGATGACCAGATGGCTCATGCCAAGGCAGGACAATGGTGGGACAACGAACCACAACGCGCTCTATCTAATAACTCTGTTGCCTACAAGGGCAAGCCAGAGATAGGTACATTCATGCGTGAGTGGTTAGCTCTGTACGATAGTAAGTCTGGTGAGCGTGGCATCTTCAATCGTGATGCGGCAGACAAACAAGTTGCGAAGAATGGTAGACGCGAGACAGGACACATGTGGGGAACTAACCCATGTTCAGAGATTATCCTACGTCCGTATCAATTCTGCAATTTATCGGAAGTGGTTGTGCGAGAGAGTGATGACCTCAAGAGCCTGAAACGTAAAGTTCGTCTGGCTACTATTCTAGGAACACTACAGTCAACCCTTACAGATTTTAAATACTTGAGGAAAGTATGGAAAGACAATACAGAAGAAGAACGTTTATTGGGAGTATCCTT
>JGI24003J15210_10001291_pt1 | contig 10967 bp, 7 predicted proteins | sample LinPmetageLP28_FD_15210 | JGI IMG/M metagenome (IMG submission 15210)
ACTGGTAATCAGTACAACGCTCAATCGTTGGTTGATAGCTTCTTTGAAGCTGCTTCCATTCTTGATGAGAAGAATGTACCCCGTGATGGACGCACTGCTGTACTGTCACCACGACAGTATTACGCACTTGTGTCGCAGGTCGATTCGAATATTCTCAACCGAGATTACGGAAACAATCAGGGCAACCTGAACTCCGGTGAAGGTCTCTATGAGATTGCTGGTATCACGATCAAGCGTTCCAACAACTTGCCATTTATGGTTACTGGTGGTGGAACTGCAGGTGTTATTGATCCCGTCGCTGGTGAGAACAACTTCTATGGCGGCGACTTCACTACATCATGTGGACTCATCTATCAGAAAGATGCTGCAGGTGTTGTTGAAGGAATTGGTCCTTCTGTCCAGACCACTGGTGCAGATGTGAAAACCATGTATCAGGGTGACATCATCGTTGGCCGTCTGGCTATGGGTGTTGGTACTCTCAACCCTGCTTGCGCCATTGAGCTGCAAGCTGCGAGCTGATAAGGAGTAATTGGTTATGCCACAAACTCCTGGTACAAGTGCTCCGTACACAGTTGATCCTTCAATTCATACGGAAATGGCTAATCGTACTGACAAGCAAGCTAACCCTGTGTCTTCAACAACTCAGGATCCTGCTGTTGGTATCGAGATTGGTCGGACTGCAACTCTTGGTAATTAATTATGCCTACTACTACACGATATTCCGTTGCTAAAACACAAAGCTCCTACAGTGCTTCTGGCCTGGGTGCTGTTTTAGGTTCAACGGTTAAATCAGAAACAGAACAATGGACAGGTGGTATTGCTTATGGTTCGCCAGAAGCTCTCGATCCTAAGTCGCAAAACACACCACGAGTACCTCCTACCTCGTGATTTATACGGGAGTCTCTTCGGAGGCTCCTTTTTTTTATTCTCTTATTGAGAACAAATCTCATGACACAATCTGCTTTCAGTAAAACACACTTTGAATTACAGGCCATTAATCAGATGCTAGAAAGCATTGGACAGGCTCCTGTTACAAACCTAAATCAATCCAACCCTGACGTTGCAATTGCTTACGACACACTGATGCAAGTGTCTAGGGATGTGCAGGCTGAAGGTTGGACCTTTAATAGAGAATATGATTACAGTATGGTTCGTCAATCCGATGGAACAATTACTGTACCTAGCACAGCATTGCAGGTATCATTGACAGATTCCAATGCATACAATAAAGATAAGAGAGCAGTTGTCAGAACTCAATCAACAGGCTCTACTACACGCAAATTATATGATATAATCTCCCACTCATTTATATGGTCTCAAACTATTAAATGTGATGTGGTTTGGTTTGTAGAATTTGTAGCAATACCTATTCCTATTCAATCTTACATTGTTGCAAGAGCTGCTAAGTTTTTTTCTCAAAGAACTATTGGCGACGGTACTCAATACTCAGCACTTGCTGAACAGGAAGTTACCTGTAGGGCTTATGCACTAGAGTATGATACTCGTCAGATCGATAGGTACTTCTTTGGCTACAACAATAATGGGCAGTTCTATAACAGCTATCAACCTTTCAAAGCACTTACTCGATAATGCCTGCTATTACACAAGAAATCTCTCCTTATATATTTGGAGTCTCTCAAGAACCTGATGTAGTTAAGAAACCTGGATTCCTAAAGGAATGTCAGAATGGATACCCTGATATTGTATTTGGTCTACAGAAACGTCCAGGTAGTAAATATCTAAATACATTGCTAGATCTAAGTGACAATCCAGTCAACTTGGTTGATGTGAAGGATGCATTTTGGTTCTCTATTTCTAGAGAAGAGGATTCATTATACTTTGGTTGTATCATTCCAGCTACTTATTCTGGGTCAACATTGTCTACGTATGGTCAAATCAGACTGTGGAATGTTAGTACAAACCTGGAGTGCAACATAGTCTATTCGGATGATACTGATCCGTCTTCGTCCAAGGATGGCAGCGGAGCAGGTACAACAAGAGCTTATCTAACTGGTAGTTCTAGGAACGATTATAAGACGATTACTGTTGAGAAGGGAACAACTCTTTTAAATAGAAAGATGGTTGTTAGTCCTAGCACTATTCTTACTTCTGGATCTTTAACCGGCAGTGTATCTACCTTTGCATCTTTACCTGTAAGTCCTGCTGTAAGCAGTATTTATAAAATCATTAATACTGAGAATACTCAGAATGACGATTACTATGTAACCTGGAATGGTTCCTCTTGGTCTGAAACAATTCTCCCTGGAATTTCTAATGGATTTAATAATTGGACTGCACCACATAACTTACTGAAAACTATTGATAATCCAACAGGTAGAGATACATTTACTTTAGGGGAAGAGCTTTATAGTGATAGAACTGTTGGTGACGATGCTACTAATTTCCATCCTAGTTTCGTGGGAAGCACCATTCAGGATACCTTTTTTTATTTTAATAGGTTAGGTTTTCTATCTCAAGATAACGTTGTTATGTCTCAACCGCTAAAGGCTGACAACGTATCTGCTACACCACAGGTTCATGACTTCTACAATAAGTCAGCACAAATCAGTATTGCTTCAGACCCTGTTGATTTAAATGCTAGTAGTGTTAGATCCATACGTCTTTCTAACGTCCTTCCTGCAGCACAGGGGCTCATATTATTTGCTAATAATGAGCAGTTTATGATGGTTGCAGACTCTGGTGTTATCACTCCACAAACTGCTATTATCAAATCAATCTCTAATTATCAAGTTGATGATAACTTAAGGCCTGTTGAGTTAGGTGGTGAATTTTATTATATATCTAAAACACTTCGTTACTCTCATGCTTTCAGGCTTTTGACTAGAGGTATGGATAACGATCCTGTTACTACTGAGGTAAGTAAGATTGCTTCTGAGTATATCCCGTCATCCATTAATCAATTCACTTCCAATCCACAGAATCAATTCATAGCCATGTCTGATTCAACTCAGTCTTATGTATGGTTTTATAAGCAATTTATGGATGGTGGTCAACGGCAACAAGCGTCGTGGTTTAAATGGCAATTACCTGGTAACTCACTTGCCTCTAGATTTACAAATGATACTATGTTTGGTCTAGCTGGAACTGTAGATAATAAGGTTATTGCTTTTGAAATACCACTAAATAAGAGTCCCGATGACAGTCTCTTAACCTCTGCTCCTAATATAGCTTTGGGGCCGTACCTTGATTTATGGACAAGTAATACTGGTACACCTACGTATGATTCTAGTACTGATTTAACTACAATTCCTGTACCTGCTAATTATCCAATACTTGATACTTCATCTGGAGCTAAACCCTGTCTGATCTTCTCTACTACCGCAGTTGCTGCTGGTTCAGCCGGTGCTCCTATCAGTAATCAACAGTGTGGAGCCTTTTTTGATGCAACTATTCAAGGCAATAATTTTCAGATCATTGGTAATTTTGTACCTGATGCTTCTAACTACGTAATCGGATATAAGTATGACATGATATTAGACCTACCTACTACATTCTTTAGGTCTGGAGAATCTGCTGATTACACAGCGTCTTTACGCATTAGTCGTTACAAGTTCTCTTTTACTAATTCTGGTCTTGTTGATTTTCAAATTAAAAATTATACCGATAACGATGAATTTACTACAGCCTATAGCGTAGCAAATACAGAGTTTTATAAGGCAGATACGTTACCAATTTACAAACAATTAGTATTTACTATTCCTATTCATCAACGGAATGAATACTTTAATTTTAGAATCTTTAGCGATTCACCATATCCTTCAACATTGAACAAGTTAATGTGGGAGGGAGTGTATACCCCACGTTATTATCAAAGGAGTTAAATTATGCCAGCCGCATGGATAGGTCTTGGTGTTAGTGTATTGGGTTTGGGCGCGAGTGTTGCTGGTGCTAGTAGTGCTGATTCTGCAAACAAAGAGGCGATCAAAAAACAGTTTCAGCAGGACAAAAAGAATTGGAAGTTTGAGAACAATCAGAGGGCTGATGTTTACGAATATGAAAAACAAACTGTTGAAACTAATAGACAGAATAACGAAAATGAGATTACATTTCGGGAAGCTGTTGATCAACAGGGTTATGATCGTGCATTGGAAGAGCGGAAGCGTGTTTTCGATGCTGAAAAGGAAGCTTATCAGGCATCTGAGGAAGATTATAAAAATCAAACTAAACTCAACGAAAAGTTTGCTAAGCTTGCCGTAACAGAAACAGAAAATAAACGTGACGAACAATATGCAGAACAAGACTTCGCTAATCTTCGTAATAAGTTAAGCTATCTTAAAGATCAAGATGCAGTAAATTTTGCGCTCAAGGGCAATAAAAATAATTTAAAAGATGCTACCGCTGCACAAACAATTTCTGACAAACGAAATGAAAATGCTTTAGAACAAGCTAAATTGGCAGCAAATTTATCTATTGATGAAGCTAAAGCTAATAAAGGATTTGTTAAAGATAAGAAAACACTCGCTGATGAGGCTTTTGTTAATCAACAAGCTTCTCTTGAGACTAATACGCTTGGTAATAAACAAGCTTTGCAAAATCAAATTGACAATGCAAATCTTGCTTCTACTCAAAATATAGCTGGCATTAATTCTAACTTTGCTAATCAGAAGCTACAAAATGCTCAGCAAACAGATTCCATTGCTGCAAAGCGTGATCGTGAGATCATGTCTATCAATCAAAACATAGCCAGTATTACTGATAGTTTTGGAGATCAATCATTAGCCAGTGAGCAGAATAAGGCTGAAATTACAGATGCCTATGGCGATAAACAATTAGCTAATCAACAGAATCAAGAAAATATCTCTGCGCAATTTGGACGCCAATCCATGGAGAGTGATATTAATCGTTCAAATATTGGTGCTCAATTTGGTGATCAATCATTAGCTAGTGAGCAGAATCGTGCAAATATCATGGATTCGTTTGGTGATGCTGCTCTTGCCACCGCACAGCAACAAGCTGATTTACAAGGTAATTTTGGATCTCAAAAACTAGCTAATAAGCAAGCCAGGGAAAATATTAAAGATCAGTTTGGTGATTCTAGTTTAGCTACACAGCAATTGCAACAAAATCTAGATCGTGATTTACAATCTGCTCAATTAAAAACTCAACAAACCATAGGGTCTATTGAGGATACTTTAGGAGACCAAAGACTTGCTAAAGATCAAGCTATTGTTGATCTTGATGATCAAACTAAATACCAGCTATTTGAAGGTAATAATCGTATTTCTGACCTTAAAGGTGAATTGGTTACTAGTGCATTGCAATATCAGCAGCAACGCGCTACACAAATGTTTCAGCAGCAGGCTAACAATCTTGAGGCTCTACAGTCACAAGGAATCGCTTCTGCATCTGGTCGTCGAGGAAGGTCTGCTGCACGTCTTGTAGCTTCTTCTATGGCTTCTGCAGGCCGTGCGAATGCACAGCTTACTGACAGTATTCTCCGTGGTGATATCCAGCAAGGCGATCTTGTTACTAATATTAGGCGACGTATCAAAGAAGCTGGTAGTTTAAAATCTATGCAGCAGATATCGAATGAACGCCGTAAACGTGACCAACAGGATACCTTCAAGAGAAGTGTTACTGATCGCGCTAGAGGGCTTACTCAGGCCGAACAAGATTTAGCATTTTCTAAAGGCTCTAGTGACTTATTAAAGAATCAATCTAAAGAATCTTTATCTAGAGAGGCGATTGACCGCGACAGGCGTTTAGCGCAGAATTTGGAAACAGAACGGGACCAAGAGAGTACAACAGCTAGAAGGAAAAATCAACTTGATCAAACTTTAAGTCGTAACTTATCAGATAGGGATCGTGCTCTACTTCAAGATTCACAAAACCTAGAACGTAGAAAAGGTGATAAGGATCGGGCTTTAAATCAGGATTCTCTTCGATTAGATCAAGATAGAGCAGATAGAGATCGTGCTATGAACCAAGGGAATCAAACTCTTGAACGTGATTTAGCAGATATGAATCGGGGCGTGGACAATCAAACAGACAATCTTAAACGTAGTCAAATTGATCGTGATCGCGATATTAAGCAGCAAAATGCTATTAAAGAACTTTCAGAGATTGATGCTGCACGTCAAACGCAGGATATTGTTGAAACCGAAAGTCTTCAGAATTTAGATAAAGGTAGGCTTGTTGAAAATCAGCGCGCCAACAATGAGCTTGTCAAAAAGCAAACTGAGGATAAAATAACGCTTGAAGATCAAGTCTTTAAAAATAGTCTTGCATCAATGACGACTGAAAAGAAACAGCTTATGGCATCATTAGATGCAAGCTTATCTCAATATGGTTTTGATATTCAACGTTCTAAAAATGCTAAGCTTGCTGCTAAGGATGATTATAAAGTTAATAAATTAGGTGCTGAGGAAGCATTTAAATCTGCTTCTAGAGATTATGATCTTACTGAAGCACAACAAAACAAAGAACTCAAACGTGCTGATGCACAACGTGAGATTGAAAAAGACGAGTACAAGCAATCTATCAAATCCATTGATAAAGCATTTGATGCTAACGTCAAAGGTGTTGCATTGGATCAATATAGTGCAGACCTTACGGCTGATAAAGATCGTTTGGTTAAACCTGTTAAAGGTCCTAAACCAGCTAAACCCCTTAAATATCCTAAGACTATTTACCAGGATCCAAGGGAGCCTATGGAAACTCCTAAACCTATCAAAGGTGTAGCTAAAGGTGGAGCAGTGTTATCTGCTGTTGGACAGGGGCTAGGTAATATAGCTTCATTAACTCTGTCAAATGCTGGGGCTATTAATAAGGCTCTAGGTGGCTAATAAGTAAAGCAAACTAAACATCATTTTAAAATGGCATACAGGTCTTATGGGAGCTACGGCTCCTTTTCTACTTCACCGAATCCAGGACGTTCAAGACGGATCCTGCAAGCTAACGCACAAGAGTCTCGCAACTTTCAAGAAAGAGAGCGCATGATTCAGGAGCAGCAACGCTCCTACATGGATGTCATGCGTCAAAAATTAAGAGACGAGCAACAAAATAGGGACAAAAATTTTCAGTTAGAACAATCCTTTAGGCGTGATTATCAGGATTCTGTTAATCGTAATGAGGATCAGCGTATTGCTAACACCATACAACAAGGAGCAAACTCTGAAAGTTTTTGGAAATCTATTGGTGAGTTTTCTGTTAAAGCTGGTGAAGTTTATACAGAGAATTGGATTAACAAAGAAAATGAGAAAAATATACAACAGTTCTATGATGCAACTAATGAGTTAAACCAACTTAAAGCTACTAATATAGAGCAGTATAATCGTACAATTGGTTTAAAAGTAGCAGAGGAAAATCAAAGTCTACTTGATTATGCAACTGCAAATTCCTCTGCGAATGAAATTGCCGAGACAGCCGGTGAGCTTCAAGCTGATCCTGTACGTCAAATGGGTGCAGGTTATAAACCTCTTATATGGCAGAAAGCTAAAGCTGCACATGTTGCAAACTATATGCCTCAGTATATAAAAGAGAATTTAGATTCTAGAATTAAAGTTACTGATCAAGATGGTGAAGAGTTAGAATTTACTGTTCAGGATGCCTTAAATAGAGGTGGTCTGTTGGCTTATCAAGCTACTGAGCAACTCAAAATGCGAGTAGCTAATTCTGTTGAATTCGATAAACTTGATCCAGTTTGGACTAAAAAAAATTTTACTGATCCTGCAGACCGGGCTATTGGTAGATTTTTAGCTGCGAATGAAATTAACGTAGAAGAGCAAAAAGTTAAACAGCAGGAAGCATCTGAAAATAGAGTTCTTACTTCTGAAATTTATGTTGGATTTACTCAGAATGATAATCCTGACTCTACTATGTCGATGGAACGTTCTATCAATCGCATTGCGGTCGAGTCTGGCGGTAAATTCTTAAAACCTGATGGTAGTATTGATAAGGCATTTATTAGAGATAGTGTTTACCTGCCTCAAGTACAGGATCTTGTAGAGACTGGTCAATTTGATAATGATCTGCCAGCCATTAAACAGTGGATTAATAACCAACAATTTATGTTTAATGGTGATCAAGTAGGTACATTAGAGGATGTCAAGTCTAGTGAAGCACTCTTTGAATTAAACAAGGTTATTTCTGAGCGTGAAGACAGGATTGAAACTAGTGTTGATACTCGTAACGCGGCCATTGTTGATGAAGAAGTTGATACTATTGTCTCTACTGCTTTAGAAAATGATCAACGTATTGATAGTGTTGAGGCTGTAAAAATCCGAAGAGGACTTCTTAAGTATAGAGCTACTGATCCTGCTTTATATCAGCGTGCAGTAGATAGATTTGAAGCGTATGGTCCTGGTAACGCTGACAAGATTGACAAAACGAAAGCCTATGTCGATCTTGAGGCACAAGCTAATCAAGGTACATTGACGGAGCTTGATCTTCAACAGAATATGAACTGGTTAAATAAAAATCAGATCTCAAGCCTTAATGAAAGAATCCAACAATTTGGACCTACTACTAATCCTGAACGTGAAGGTTATAAACGAAAAGATGTAGAAACAGAAATTAAAGCTTTATTCCGTTCAAAGCTAGGCGAAATGGATCTTGGAACTGGTGTTGATGCTAGCGTTGGCTGGGCTACAGCAACTGCTGGTGATTACTATGTCAATAGATTAAAAGAACTTTCAGAAGATCCTAAGCTTACTCCTGATCAGGTAGCTATTGAAGCAAAGAAGGATACAATTACTTATGTAGCTAATGGTATGGATGATGAAAAGAATCCATTCTATGTTGTACCTGCAAATAAAGCTGATAAAACACAAGGCTATGTAAAGAACTTTCGAGTTGGTAACTTTACACCTGAACAACGTTCTGATGTATCTAAACAATATCAAGACATTACTGCTTCACCTAGCCTACTAGCAGAGAAGGTATATCTATCAACAGGTTACCTGGCTGATTTAGAAGGTGATGTAAAGAATGGTCGTTCTGTTGTTTATACACCATGGGTTAATGAAGTAGCACGCCTTACTAAAAAGAAACCTTATGAAGTATTGAATGAGCAGTTAAAAGCTGCAGGTATTAAACAAGAAATTAAACCAGGATCATATGATGTACTGTCTGAACAGATTGTAGATAACCCTGCACTTGAAAGTATGCTTAAGCAACCTACTCGTGCTGGTATTGCTACATCAATCATTAGCTCTGGTAATGCCGTCAACAAGGTCCGTACGGGCTTCCAAGGTGAACAGGATGTGATGTCCTTAGCTACTGCAGCAGGCTTCAAATCACCTCCTCTAGCGGCTGCTATGTGGGCATTAGAGACTGGTCGTGGTAAGACTGTACATGGACCTAATGCTCTATTTAATATTAAGAGTAAGGATGGTCAGGGTACACGAGCTACAACTAAAGAATTCATTGATGGTCAGCCTATATCTCAACCCTCTACTTTTAAGAACTATGCATCACCTCTTGAGTCAGTAAAAGACCTGAATGCATGGGCATCTAAAGCGCCTGGGTTTAAAGAAGCTAAGACATATCGCCAAGCTGTTGAAGCTATATACAATGCAGGATATGCTACTGACCCTAATTATGTAACAAAGACATTAGGTGTATTGGAAGGTATGGGCTTTAAACCAGACCAACCTATTATTGAATATAAAGGTTCACCAGCTACTGATCCTAATTATATGTCACCTACAATGAAACAGGTGTTCTATAAGACTGGAAATATTATGGCACCTGGTATGGATCCATCTGAACATTTAGATGTAAAACAAGCAGATAATCCTAATACTGCTGCTGATGAGACAAACGCTTACTTTGATGAGGATGCACTAGAGAACTATGTTTCTGTAAGTGATCCTGAATTTGGAGAAGTTGGTATGTCAGAACTAGCAGAGAAGTATTACGGTAAGGGTAATAGACCCGCTAATACATCCTTCTATGCCGCTAGGAAGTACCGTAATGGTATACACCTAGGATGGGACTATCCAACAGCTAGTGGCAGCTTGCTGAAGCTTAAAGGAGGCGCTCGTGTAGTTGGTGGTTATAACACTTCATTCGGCTATAAAGCAATAATTCAACTACCTGATGGTAGACGTTTCTCATTCCTACATGGATCTAAAGCATGACATACTCTCCTTTCGAGCCTTCTACTTACGATGATGAAGAGCAACTGAAGAGATACTACGAAAACCCTGATGATGGATCTTATAAAGGTCCTAATGTTGAAGAAGGTAGACCAGGACCTGATGGTAAGGTAGCTCCTACGGAAGCTCCTCCAAAACCTGAAGCTGAAGAACCAAACATTCTAGAAAAAGCTGGACAGTTTATCGAAGATAATAAAAAGACAATTGGTAGAGCTGGTAGTGCTGTAGCTCAGACTATTCCCATTGTTGGTCGTCCAATTGCTGCCGGTATTGAAGCAGCTACTGCTGATACTGACGCAGAGGCTGAGGCAGCCATTCTAGGTAAGGTCGGTATGGAACTTGGCCTTGTTGATTTTGGAATGGATGCTATTGGCAATATCCCTGGTGCTGCATCTATTGATGACTCCTGGGATGAAATGACAAGGTTTAAAAACCCTGCAACTGCTGCTGCACGAGATATGGCTTCTGTCATTGTCCCTAGTGTTGCAGCTTCTCTAGTAGCAGGACCTGCCGCTAGTAGAGCTGTATCAGCTATTAATGGTGGTAAAGTAGCAGCAGGTATTGCAGCAGTTGGTGCTAGTGCTGTAGCTGATACTAGTATCGCTTATCTTTCTGATTACTCAGAACGTGATGAAGGTTTAGCTCGTAGTACTGATGAATTCTTAGAATCTATTGGTAGACCAATGGGTTTAAAGGTTCCGCAGCTATTCAGGTAATGGATGATGATTCACCTGAAGTACGACGTAATAAACTTATGCTGGAAGCAGGTGGCCTATCCGTAATTGGTGATGCCATTGGTTACCTGTTTAAAGCAGGTAAGCCAATCATGAATTGGTTTGAACCAAA